>CAJHYQ010000590.1_pt1 | contig 139119 bp, 97 predicted proteins | sample 9198721 | NCBI WGS metagenome assembly CAJHYQ01 (sample SAMEA7708357, study PRJEB35096) | sediment metagenome | biome: marine neritic benthic zone biome [ENVO:01000025]; feature: sediment [ENVO:00002007]; material: shallow marine sediment [ENVO:03000034] sea grass bed [ENVO_01000059] ... | reverse complement strand
CGGCAAGCACTCGACGATTCGAGTGATCAGGTTCGCATGTTTGCCTTGCGACTCGTTGCCGACGGGCGCCGCGATAAACTGCAAAGCGAAGTCGAAGAAATCGTCCGCAGCGATTCGACCAGCCCGGCAGTTTGGCGTGCAGCGGTGGCGACAATGAATTGGCTCGCGGAAGGAGAAGAGTCGAAGGATACAACGAAGCTTCATGAAATGCTCGCGGGCGTTATCTCCAACCCTACGTCAACCAACACGCAACGTATCCGCGCACTACGCTATTTGCCATCCGATCATGAGGCGTTAGGTGTCGCGCGTTTGAGGGCCCTATTCGTCATTCCCCCCCTGCGTCACGAAATCGTTGATGTGCTTTCGCAACGCGGCGATGAAGAGTCGGGAGTTTTCTTAGCCGAAATTTCCGCCAACGTGAGTTGCTCGGTTGAGATTCGTGGCAATGCACTGGGAGCATTAGCCGCTCATCGCGAGGCACACGCAGGTGTGTTCGAAGGCTTCGCCCGCAACGGTCACCCTCCGGGACTTCGATTGGAGGCGCGACGCGGATTGCGGGACGAACGGATTGACAAGCAGCGTCGACCGGGCCCAACAGATGTCGACGCCTGGCTGGCTGCGATCGAGGGCCGAGGCGATGCTCGTGCAGGACGCCGTGTCTTTTTCCGATCGGTTGGCGGTCGGTGTTCGCAATGTCATCGCTATCGGGAGCGGGGCGCGGCGGTTGGTCCGGAATTGACAGCCATTCATCGCCGCGCGACGCGTCGCTGGTTGCTCGAATCGATTCTGACACCCAATCGAGAAGTGGCACCGCAATTCACGAGCATCGCGCTCATTAGCGAAGATGGACGGACTTACAACGGTCTGCCATCCGGCGGACCAGCCGACACCGGCAAGGAAGTCCTGATAAAGTCGGACGGAACCACCGAATCAATCGAAGTGTCGGAGATCGTCGAGCGTCACTCGCTGAGTACATCCATCATGCCGACCGGGCTGGGGGAGATTCTGACGATCGAAGAGATGGCCGATTTGGTCGCCTTCCTGCTGGAAACCAACGAAACGCTGAGTGCGGCACGGTAGATGACGGTTCGGGATGCGAGGGCGTTGCATGTTTCCCCCGAGACACTTGGCTCATCAAAAAAAGCCGGCCGACGAAAACGCCGGACCGGCTCAGCTAAGCGTTGGATCCATCCGATGACTTACTTGCCAGCTTGCTGACCTGCCTGGGGAGCAGGAGCTTGAACACGCTTGCGAACGTCTGTCTCCAAGACACCGAAGGCGGCCTCGTGTCGCTGCACGGACATGCTCAGTGCCGCCAACAGTCGCTTCGCGGTGAAGTGGTTCAAGATAATCCGATCGCTGATCCGAATTGGCTTTTCAGGTACGCCCACGGGCTGCGTATTGAGACCGAAATCGATGATCAACTCTTCCGGCGTACCGGTAACTCGGCAAAAGTTGGTGTAGCAGCTGTTCACATTGCTGTCATCCAGCTGTACCTGCTGTTGAGGTTGAGCCGATTGCGCCTGAGCGGCAGCCTTTTCGGGTTGCTCTTCAGTTTTCTTGGCTTCGGGTTTTTCGGTTGCCATAGGCCTTTACTCCTCCGTCTTCGTCAATGAGAAACTCAAACAGTGTGTGCCGGTGATCCGGCGAAAAATTCGTCATCAAGGCGTGATTTGGCGGTGATATTGCCGAGCAGAACTTCGATGTGCGCCTTGCTGCCGATTAACCTGCCATCCTCATTCTGGCCGACCGTTTCATTTTCGGCAACTAAAAATCGAATGAGATGTCGATGTCACTCAGGTTCGCATGGCACCGATTAAACCGGTTCTTGGTCCACTTAGATTTCAAAGCGGAACGTACGAGTCAGGACCCTCCACGTGCGCGCTCCTAACGACTGCGGATCGGCCGCTACTTTCGCCCGACCACGGAGCCCGGACTTGTAGAGTGACGCATCACCAGGCAACGGCACGGTCACCTGATACGTCGTACTCAACGGCACAGGAATGCCAGATGCGTCAGGCTTCGTTGGAACATTGCCGCCAGATTGAACCGCCATGCTTTGCGGCAAGTATTTCATCGGTTCGCGCGAAATGTCGTCTTCGTGTTCAATCGCGGTTTCGATGACGTCGTTCACATAGGAATCCAGCAAGATGCGAACCGCTTGGCCTTCCTGCAGGTAATCAATATCCGCTTGATCAACGGCCAATTGAGCCTCGAAGTTCGCCGGATCTCCAATCCGACACAGTTCATCGTTCGGCTCGAGGAACGCACCAACGTTGTTTTCATCCAAAAGCGAACCCGACCAAGATGGTAGGCGACCGTCTGGACTGGGCTGCGCCTTCTTGAGGGGTGCCGGCATGACAATGCCATCGGCCGGTGCGCGGATCTCAAGTTTCGCAAGCTCTACGCGCTGCTCGGTCAACTGTGTGCGGGCCGATTCGAGTAATTCCTCGACTTCTGAGACGCTGCCCGCAATGGCGGGGTTATCACCTTGGTACAACTGAATTCGCAAACTCTTGAGCTGCGTTTCAAACTGCCGCACTGCGATTTCTAGCTCGTTGACACTCATCAGCAGATCATCGTTCGTCATGACCGCCAACAGGTCGCCCTCGCGAACAGTCTGCCCCGCTTCCACCTTTAACTCAGCAAGCGTGCCGGGGACCAGTGCATAGGCTACGCGTGCGTCCTTCGGCTGTACCTCCAGCGGGCACTTCACGCTGTACGGAAGTGGCAGGTATACGAATGTCGCAATAAGTGCGGCAAGGATCGCCGCTGTGATCATGACGTTTTTCTTTTTCACCTGATGCATTCTCCCAGGCACGTGAAAGAACTTACCCAGTTGCCACATGGGCTGCACAACCAAACCAAAGACACCCGCCATAGCAACAAGTTGACCGAGCACCTTCAAACCATAGGGTTCCAGAACTTTGTTCAAGAACAAAAAGATCGAGAACACAACGACCCAACGGTACATGACCGCAGCAGTTGTGTAGAGAGCGAAGAACCAGCGATTGTGCTGAGGCAGAAACGGATCTTCCTGCTGCTCAATACCGAGCATGTACTGAGACATCAGACGATGCATAATCTTGCTCGACTTCTGCCGCAGGTTCGGAATCTCAGCAACGTCTGAAAGGATGTAGTAACCGTCAAAGCGCAACAGCGGGTTGCCGTTGAACAAGATGGTGCTTACCGACGAAATGAACATCACACTCAGCATCACATTGTTGAATGTGCCTTGTTCACTGAACCACCACAGAAACGTGGCGATCGACGCCAGCACCACCTCGACATACATCCCTGCCGCGCCGATTGCGGCCCGGTGCCATTTGTTTGGTAGCAGCCACGAGTCGGACACGTTGCAATACAGGCACGGCGTCAGCACCAGAATCATCACGCCAATCTCATGACACTCGCCACCAAACCGTTTACAGGACAGGCCATGCCCAAACTCGTGCAGGACCTTGGTAATCGCCAATGTCGCGCCGAGGAAGATCCAGTTTTGAGGGCCGAAGAATGCGTGAAACGTCGGCAGCCGCGAGCGAAAAGTCTCGAACTGCGTTCCCAACAGTAACAGGGCGCAAATGCCGACGGTCGCGAAGAAAGTGAAGGCCCATTTGCTGAAGAACCAATTCGTATACGGAGCCAGAAAATTCAGCAGGCGATCCGGATCGATACCCTTGAAGCGAATTGCCAGAACGTTCGACAACCGCGAGAGAAGTTCACGGCGCGAATTCTGATCCCGACGCTTTCGCAGTTGAGGCCCCTGCCCTTCGGCATCCGTTACCAACAGGCCGCTGCGATGCAACATTCCAATGAAGTGCTGCAAGTCGTGTAGACTGATCTTCTGCGGTGCGTATTCACGCTCAAATCGATCCTTGATGTCGTCAAAACTACAGGTCCCGTCGAGCATCCGCAGGATCGAATACTCTTCTTCTTGGAACCGATAGTACTTCAAACCGACCGGTTCCTTGATGACCCAGTACGGCTTCCCTTGGTAACGATGGTGTCGCACTGACAAATCCGGGCGCATTCGCAGGGGCAGAACACGCGATGAACTGGAAACAAGGCTGTCAGCGAGTGAAACCATAGCTTAGGCACACAAGTTTGATTTTCGCGGGTAACGCTCGACGAGCAGACAGGCAACTGTCAGCCGACCGAGCGTTGGATCGCCGATGGTCGGCCGCTCAATGTGAAACGCGTGAATTCTCAAAGTCCAATGAATCGCATCTCCACTTCGAGCCCAGGTCCCATGAGCCAAAATCCATTGGCGTCTTGGTTATTTTTGATGTCGGCGTGAACCCTGAAGTGTTCACCGACGTCCACGTTCTGACTCGCGAAGGAAATTTTGCTGCGGATCGTCTTTTTTTCACCGCCGGGCAACGTAACGTTCACTTCGACATCGCGGCCGATCACATCGCTCCAACTGTACAGCTTCGAGTCGACCCGGCCGTGGACACGCAGCTCGTCCATGCGAATGACCTTCACGACAGGAGCACCGGCTTGGACCCAATCCCCTTTATTCAACAAGATCTGATCGACGACACCACCATGGGGCGCCTTGATCTTGCGTCGCTCAATCATCATATCGGCCTGATCGAACTGGGCGAGCTTGGCCAGAGCGGTGAGGCGAGCCACAAGCAGTTCGAATTTCGCCAGATCGATCTGCAGTCCAGAACGCTCCCAAGTCAGCTTGAGTCGACGGACTTCGGTCGCGCTGTGCGTACCCGTGACCTTGGCGTTGGCCTCAGTCGCTGCATCCCATTCGGCCTTGGCCACATCGTGCGACTTCTCGGCCGCCATGACGCTGATCTGATTCTCAGCCTGCTTCTTGGCGGCAAAGTACTCGTTCTTGGCAACATTGCGCGCCATAACGGCCTGTCGATCGTCGATTTGCGCTAGCGGTTGGTCCTCCACAACATTGTCGCCCGCCTTGACCTCGATCGACATCAGGATTCCCATCTCAGGGGCGGGCACTGAAACATCGTCAATGGCCTGCAGTACACAACGGTCAATCAACTTTGGGTCTTTTGCGTCTTGACCCAACGCGACGGTACCGGCCAGGGCGACAAAGACACAGGCGAACACTAGCACTCGTTTCATTTGATCACTCCTGTAAGCGTCCGAGAGGCGTGCACAATCCTCAAAAAACATTAGCGAGATTTGGATACGGAGTCCGACAATCGAACCGTTCATGACCGAGCAATCTGGGAGAAATCGAACACGATCGACTAGAAGGCAAACAGCCGAATCTGCACCCATTCAATCAGTTCGTGGAAGAACGTGTATCCCGCCGACCGCCGGCCACAATAGACCTTGGCAATTACTTCGGTCCCCTGGTTTAGCTCTAGCAGATTGAGCCTATCTAATACGTCTTGCTTATTGAAACGAACTCTTAAGCGATAACTATTCCCGTGGTCTTCGCTCAAAGATGCCGTTTCCTGAATTTCTTCCAAAATACCTTCAAACGATTCGTTGGTATGGCTCTTCAACACAAACGTAACTCGCAGGTTTTCCGTTCCTTGGTCTTTCTGCGCCTGCATGAGGTGGCCGATCCGATCGTCCCGCATGAATACTTCCAGCTCCCACTCCATGGTCGGATCCACGACTTGCATCGCTTTCTGACCGATGGTGACGGGTCGATCCAGCAACAGATCATGGACTTCCCAAGTCGTGATGCGCCCATTAATCGGGCTGCGCACGTCGAGCTTCTGCTTTCGTTCCTGAAGGATCGCCAAGGTACTTTGGTGACCCCGGATCTTCTCCTGAAGTTCGGCCACCTGAGGTCCCAGTGTTGGATCGTCCGATTTCTCTAATTGAACGTAGAGCGAGTTCAGGCGTTTTCTGTCCGCCATGTACGTGTAGCTGGTCTGCGTGATCTCCTGCTCCAGTTGGCTATTCTTCAAGCGGACTAGCAGATCGCCTGCAGTCACTACCTGGCCGTGCTTGGCGATCGGTGTTTCATCATCCACCTCACCACTGGCGGTGAAAAACACATCACGGCGGACCGTCGGTTCTAACGCTCCTCGTGCTTGCAAGGTGAAGTCTCGTGGAACGACAACAAGTCCAACGATAACGGCCAGGATGAGGGATGAGACGATCAACGTTTTCGGTAGATTCCGTGACGTGATCAGCCAACGCGACTTGCCAATCGTTCGCCAAATCGGCATCAGGAAGAGACTGTTGTGCTCAATCGCATTTCCCAAGGCTCGGGCACTATGCTGACAAACCAGTTCCACGCGTGGTGCAACAACGTCACGCGATTGGGTGGCGTCGATCTGCTCGATGATCACCGAGCCAATCACTTCCCCTTGATCGGATTGATACTGAGATGTGTCGTCGGCGCCCAGTTCGTCATCTTTCTTCTGCTTGAGCGGATCCGTCTTGAACAGAGGCAGTACGGCGAGACTCTTGGTGTGAGATTCGTCGACGTACTCCTCCAGAGCGTTTTCAACCTGCGGTGGAAGATCTTGTGTCGAACCGTTGTACCAAAGTGGTTCTCCAGTGGCACAAACGCGAGAGGCAAGGTTGCGCAACATGGCAACGACGTTCGAGCGATTGTCCATCGTGTCCTGACCGCTGATCGCCTCGACGACTTGCTTGCCGCCGCGTGTCACAGTCACACTGACTCGATCACACCCGACCAAGCGTCGGCCTTCGTTGGCGATCGTGTACGCCGTGTCGCGGACATCCAGGCTGTTGTGAACATCCTTCGAGAAGTGATCGATCTTGGCCCACATCGACTGACGATCGCTAAAGTGACGCAGCTTGCGAGACTTAAGCCAATCGCCAACCAGATCGCTCATCTGGACTAAGAAACGCAAATACCCTTTCTGACTGCCGGCTTGCGAATCGGGTCGTTGGAAGATCTCGATCACGCCTTCGACCGAGTCGTCCGTCTTCATGGGCGCGAGCACCAGCAACGAATTGGTCGGATTCCCGGGCGCGTCGGGCTCGCCCGCTCCAGACAACGGCGGGGCCAGCTTGGGTTCACCGGAGGTAATCACCTGTTGCAGCAAGCGAACATGACGACGGGCATCTTCAGACTGACTGTCCAGCAGATGCTGACTCAGATTGATCTGATAATCCAGTCGTAATTGGCGCTCGGCGTTGATCGTCCACACCGCACCACCAATGGCGGCCAAGGCCGTCACGATGCGATGCATCACCTCGCCGTAGTACTGTTCGGGCTCGATGTCGCTGCGCGATAGCTGGGCGATCTCCTGCACCAAACCGCGAATCTGCTGTTTGGTCTTTTCAATGGTCGCGGCATCAACCGAGCTTTGATCTGAACTCATGATAGCCTCGTCTGGAGGATGGGAACGGGACGGGGGCTACTAATGTAAATCGAGGAGAAGGTCAAACGTAATTGTATTTCTTTATTTCAAAGCCGACAACATAAGCTGGCAGCGTACCAGACAAGGCTGCAAAGAGCTAAGTGCTATCAATTCAATTGCTGACGCTTTCGGCCACGCCGAAGTTCTCAAAGCGCCGGGCACATTCCGCGGGTCGCTTGGCTGCGGCGCCAACTGGGCGGCGGCACGGATCGTGCCTGCTGCTTAGTGAGGTGTATCCAGGTAGGGGTCCTGCCCCAATTCGCGCTGCATCTTTTTACGTTGTTTTTCGTGGTGAAGCAGCACAGTACGGTCGCGCAAATGCCGCCTCTCTACCTTTCGTTGCGATCGCCGGAACAAGGTACCCATGTTTTCGACGGACGTATTCTCTCGCTGCAAACGCGCCCGCATCTTGTCGGCCTTGGCCGGTCCAAAGGCGACGGACAGGATGTCATCATCTAAAGACAGGTATCGTCGATAGGACCCCGGATCTCCCTGACGTCCGCACCGTCCGACAAGCTGTCGATCGATACGCGCCGAATCGTGGATCTCGGTAACAACGACATGCAAGCCGCCAAGTCCCGCGACGTTTTCGCCAAGTTTGATGTCGGTACCGCGTCCAGCCATGTTGGTGGCAACGGTGACTTTGCCGTACTGACCAGCCTGAGCGACAATCTCCGCTTCGCTGGCGATGTGACGTGCGTTCAAGACCTGATGCTCGATGCCGCCTGCAGCGAGCATGCGAGAGAGGAGTTCGGATTTCTCGATGGTGCGCGTTCCAATCAGCACGGGCCGTCCAGCATCATGTAGCTGAATGATGTCTTCCACGATCTGCTGCCACTTCTCATCGCCGGTTTTGAATACGCGATCTGCTTGCGCGCTACGTTGCACCGGACGGTTCGTCGGTATTCGTACGACCAAGCTCTTGTAGATCTTGCGGAATTCACGCGCCGACGGAATTGCCGTTCCGGTCATTCCGGCCAAATGCCGATAGCGTAGGAACAGATCTTGAATGGTAATGCGTGCGGCTTGTCCGGTATCGACCGTGATATCGATGTCTTCTTTTGCTTCGATCGCTTGGTGAATACCGTCACGCCACTTGCGACCTTCGGCCAGACGGCCGGTGAATTCGTCGACAATTACGATCTCATTGTCATCGGAAACGACGTAGTGCTGATCCAAGAGGAAGTCTCGATTCACCTTGATCGATCTTTCGATGAACTCATAGGCATCGATCAATCCCACGCCTTCCATGTCCATGGGTTGCGGAATGGCACGCACAAGCTGCCGCCCGGCCATCGTCAACTCGACCTTTTTCTTCTCGTGGTCGTATTCGTAGTGATCATCTTCCTTAAACTGATCCGCTGCGTCGGCACTCCATTTGTAGGTCGCCTTGATCGACTCCTCTTGGTCATCGCCAATCGCACTAATAATGAGCGGCGTCCGCGCTTCGTCGATCAAAATACTGTCGGCTTCGTCGACGAGTGCGTAGTATGGATCTCGCTGCACTGGGCGCTCGCCCGTCTGCGTCTTGCCGTCACCCAATGAATCCAGAAAATCAAGTCGGTCTTGCTTCAGCCGACGAATGACGAGTCGATCGCGTAAGAAGTCAAATCCAAACTCTTTGGCGGTGCCGTATGTAATGTCACAAGCATATGCCTGCCGCCGCTGCAACCGACTCATCTCAGTCTGCACAACACCGACCGTCATTCCGAGCACTTCGTAGACCGGAGCGAGTACCTCAGCGTCACGGCCGGCAAGGTAATCGTTGACCGTTGCCAGATGAGATCCCTTGCCTCGCAACGCATGAAGATACAGGGGCAAGGAAGCGGTAAGCGTCTTGCCTTCACCCGTATCCATTTCAGCCATGGATCCGTTGAACAACGCCATGCCGCCAATTAGCTGAACATCAAAGTGGCGGAGTCCGATTGTGCGGCGACCGGCTTCACGGACGAGCGCGAAGGCTTGGGGCAGCAGGCCCGCCAGCTGCTCACCAGCCTTGGCGCGATAGCGGAGCGATAAGCTTTCCTTCCGCAACTTGCGATCGTCGTACGCCTTGTACTGCTGTTCATAGTCCTCGATCACGGGGACCAGAGACGCCCAACGATCGAGATGCCAGCGCGCGCGACCCTTCCAGAGTGAGCCCAGGTGGAGCGGCGGCTTGTGCGCAACAGACGGCGCTAAGTCATGTTCTTTGGTCGGTGCGTCGGCAACGGCAGACATCGTCTTACCAAGTCGGGTCTTACTAAGTCGGACGATATCCCTGGTCCGATAGCGGGGAATGCTGAAACTAGCCAGCATCGCGGTCCCTTCCATCTTACCGTGAATCGACAAATCTGAAACATTCGTCTGCCTATCAAATTCCAAAGCCCAGCGCGTCGGTATGGGAAAGCAGGTGCGTCGCTCGCTCAGACCGCTGTTTTCCGTGTTTTCGCGGGCAGGTTCGTGGTGAGAGTGAGTGCGTTGCAAGACAGCGAAGACAGCTGTTTAAGTGGCTCTAACCGATACAAGTTGCCTTGTTCCGTGATTTTGCTTAACCGGCACCAGCCGCAGAGCCGAAAAAGCTAATGCGACCGGAGCCTTTTATGCCCGGTCCGCTTCCACTTGGACGTCTGTGAATCACGGGATGCCGAGATGAATACGACAACTGCTCGCCGAATCGTCGCCGCCATGGTCATCGGGACCCTTTGGACGACGGGCACTCTTTCGCATGCTCAGACCGTTGGAGCGGGTCAGAATCCGCTTCGAGCGAAACGAACCAAGGCGACCGCAGCGAGCCACACGACGGCTCAACGGGCTCCAGTCCATGCTCAACAGCCTCCAGAGCCAGCCGCCTCGAACCAATACATTACACCCGTGGCGTACGTCGAGGATGGGCCGGTCGAGTATGTTGTCGACGGCCATTGCGGCAACTGTGGAGACTGTAGTGAGTGCAAACGCTTCTGTCTAGCGCTCTGGGGTAGCGTTGAATACCTGCTCTGGTGGGAACGAGGCGCTAACGTTCCTCCCTTGGTCACGACGGCAGATCCGGATGTTGACCGCGACGATGCAGGCGTTATTGGTGCACCTGGAACCGAAATCCTGTTTGGTGGTGACAAACTTGAACCTGGTGCACTATCTGGTGCCCGGATTACGTTAGGCAGCTGGTTTCAGCCCTGTGCCAACACCGGCCTCGGCGTGCGAGCGTTTGGGATCGACAAGCATTCGGTTGGCTTTTCGACAAATTCCGAACTGACGCCGATTTTGGCCCGACCGTTCTTCAATGCCTTCACAGGTGAGCCGGATGCACTCTTGTTGGGATTTCCCGGTGAGTTTGAAGGGCGGATTGATGCGGTTCAACGAACCGAGACCCAAGGTCTTCAGGCATTCTTACGGCACCGCTGCAAGACGGGCTGCAATTACCGCGTTGATTGGATTGCCGGCTATCGCTATCTGCGTTTCGACGAGTCAATCGGCATCGCAAACGAATTCGAGTTCATCGACCCCGATAGCAACAACTTTGGAACCGAGATTAGGCAGTCTGAGCTGTTCGACACGCGCAATGAGTTTCATGGCGGCGAGATTGGCTGGATGGGTAACTCAGTTGAAGGTTGCTGGACTTTGGATTTCTTGGCGACCGTATCGCTCGGCAACATGCGTGAGCGAGTGACCATTGCGGGCGACACGGTTGCAACGGCTTTAAACGGGAACGTCGACAACCTGGTCGGTGGTTTGCTGACACAGCGTTCGAATATCGGACAGTTCGAGAACGATCGCTTTGTCGTGATTCCCGAGTTCACCGCAACGCTTGGCTATTTCATCACGCCCCGCCTCGACTTGTCGATTGGATATACCTTTCTCTATGTCAATCGACTCACGCGGCCTGGTCGTTTGATTGACGAGCGAGTCAATCTAACTCAGCAAACCGGCGACCTAGACGGCCCGGCGGTCCCGGAATTTCAATTCCGCAAATCGGACTACTGGCTGCAGGGTTTGAACTTCGGTTTGAATCTGAGGTACTAGATACGTGAGGGCGAAGCTCCGGCTGAGCCGTCGAAACACCGTTAAACGTTTTCCGGATCAGCAGGAGCTTCGCCCTCCCGGCGCAACGCCAATGGTAAGTTCTGAGCACAAGCGGCGCGCCGGACGGTTCGTGGCCTCCGACATCTGACCCGGGAAGCGCAAAAAAAGCCCCCGGAATACTTGGGTCCCAGGGGGGCAGAGGACACCTTGTTTTCCGGGAGCGATTGGACGGCATCGAGCCGACGGGTCGATCGTTGTGTTTCGAAGCGGACGACGGCTTCCCTGCCGAACGTTCGCTTCGTGGTCCGCAGAGTGCAAGCACCCCAGATGCGGACTCCACCACGTGGTTGATTCGATTGCGGTTCCTGTGATTTTGTTCGATTGAGCGAGCTGATGATGCGTTTCATCGCTCACCCGCGTGATCGTTGAGGCGGGAAAATACGAGAATCATTTGAGAGGGTCAATACCGTTTTTGAATCCGAATTCTTTTTAAATTCACGCGGCTTTTGCTCGTCTGCGTCTCGTCTGCGTATTGAGCGGTAGTCGGCGGACTCCAGCGCAATTGCTGTTCTCTCGGCGAGCGAATTACGAGCATTGCTTGCAATTCGCACCAATCGTCCACCAGACGCAACGACTCGTTCCTGCCGCCACGTTGCTTTGGACCCTGTTGCGCCGAAATGGATTGACATGGACGTGACTGACAAGTAGTCTTCGCCCGCAATCGTGCGCATTTCTCTCCTTCTCATCTGCAATTGCTATGAACGCGGCTCCTTTCTTTTTCGTGCGCCGTTGGGTGACTGCCCTCATACTGCTTGCACAGGTTCCCACCGCGGGCTGTTCCAGTTGGAACGAACTCTCGTCTGAACCACTCGAGTTGCCGGCAGCGCGGATGTCTAACGAGAGCGTGGCGTTGCAGATCACATTTGTGCGCGTGCCCACCGGCAAAACCGACATCAATTCGACGCTCTGGCAGTACATCGATGAACAGTTGATCGATCCGGAGCAGCGTAGCCATCTGAACAACAACGGTTTTCGTTGCGGCATCGTAGGCAGTCAGCTACCGACGGTGTTGCGCGAGTTGCTTGATGAAAAGGAAAGCCAGTCGACTTTGGAAGCAGCGACGCCTCGCGAAATCGATTCGTTGGCGATGAATCGACGCATCAACAGTAAGTCTGGCAAACGCAGCGAGATCGTTACCAGTGCTCCCGAAGACGAAATGATCGTGCTGTACAAGGATCAGGCGGGGACAAAGGTGACGGGCAAGTCATTTGACCAGGCCCAGGCGATTCTGGCGTGCCGCACTTTTCCCCAAGGCGATGGGGCGACCCAGATCGAATTGATGCCGGAGATCCACCACGGCCAGCCCCGGAAGCAATGGATTGCGGGTGAAGGTACTTTTCATCTGATGGCGGGTCGCGACCGGGAGCTGTTCTCGGATCTCGTCATGCGAACGGCCTTGTTCCCAGGACAAACGCTGATTATCAGCTCGACACCAGAATCGAGAGGATTGGGACACAACTTCTTCGTCGATATCTCACATGGTGATCCGCAGCAGAAACTGTTGCTGATTCGCCTGGCTCAAACCCAACGAGATGATCTCTTTGAGGCCGACGGCAGCTAGTCACCTTCAAGGACTAGTTCCGATCTGAATGCCATCGATCGTTGCACAGCGATCCGTTGCACAGCGAAAGAACATTCCTGCAACGGCCTTTAAGCGTAGGCGGCGTTTGTTTGCAAAGCAGACGCGTCTATTTCACGGGGATTGCCAGCCGGCCAGCGGATTCCCATAATGGCGGGTTATGTATTTAAAGATCTAGAAGTCGGTATCCACTGAAGTCAGTCCGAGGAGATGAAGATGGCGCTGGTCCCTTTGCGAACACTACTCGATCATGCGGCCGAGCACGACTACGGCGTTGCTGCGTTTAATGTTAACAACATGGAACAAATCCAGGCGATCATGGAAGCCGCCGATGAAACCGATTCTCCGGTCATTGTTCAGGCCTCGCGTGGTGCCCGTAGCTACTCCCAGGACGCCTACCTACGACATCTGATGCTGGCGGCGGTGGAACTCTACCCCCATATTCCGGTCACGATGCACCAGGACCATGGTAATAGCGTTGAGACCTGTCAAAGTGCGATCGAGAACGGATTTACCTCGGTCATGATGGACGGTTCCCTGCAGGAGGACGGCAAGACTCCCGCTTCGTTCGACTACAACGTCGACGTCACTCGACGCGTTGTCGAAATGGCACATCCAAAGAGCGTCTCGGTCGAAGGCGAGTTGGGCTGCCTCGGTTCGCTGGAATCCGGCGAAGGTGAACAAGAAGATGGTCATGGTGCAGTCGGACAGCTGTCGCGCAACCAGCTGCTGACTGATCCGGATCAAGCCGAGGAATTTGTTGCGGCAACGGGTGTCGACGCACTAGCCGTCGCCATCGGCACGAGCCACGGCGCCTACAAGTTCACGCGAGAGCCCGACGGCGATATTCTCGACATGAAACGAATTGAAGAAATCCATCAACGCTTGCCAAACACTCATCTCGTGATGCATGGAAGCAGTTCGGTGCCGCAGGAATTGCAGGACATCATCAATCAGTTTGGCGGTCAAATCCGGCAAACCTGGGGCGTCCCCGTCGAAGAGATCCAGCGCGGGATCAAGAGCGGCGTCCGCAAGATCAACGTCGATACTGACAATCGCCTGGCAATCACAGGCGCGATTCGAAAGGTGTTCGCTGAGACTCCCGAGAAATTCGATCCCCGTGACTATCTGAAGCCAGCACGTGCAGCAATGAAGCAAGTGTGTGTGGACCGGATGGTCGCCTTTGGGCAAGCTGGCAACGCCAGCAAAATGAACTCTTCCCTTACTGTGTGATCTACGCGTTGCCTTGCCTGCGGCGTACGGATAGAATCGTCGCCGCTCAAAGCGATTAGGACACTGCGTCCATCACGGCGGGTCCTTATACGTCGGGTCCATTACGTCGGATTGATCCTCTCGTCAAGGATGACGAATATGAGTTCTCAAGCACGACGCTTGCACGGGAAAACTTCGGAGGACCTACTGCAGATCGGTCGCGCGATCATTGCCACGGAAGCCAACGCGCTCACGCGACTGGCCGAGCAGTTGGACGATTCTTTCTGCAAGGCGGTTGATTATCTGTATCATTGCCGGGGCAGCGTGATTGTCACTGGCATGGGCAAGGCCGGTCTGATTGGTAAAAAGATTTCGGCGACGCTTGCTTCGACTGGCACACGCAGTCACTTTCTGCATCCCGCTGAAGCAATTCACGGCGACCTCGGCTGTATCCATCGAGACGATGTTGTCATATCGCTCTCACACAGCGGCGAGACCGAAGAGGTTACGCGAATCCTTCCTTCGCTGCGAAACTGGGAAGTGCCGATCATCGCAATCACCGGTCGCCCCCAAAGCCAGTTGGGCCAGCACGCACAGTCAACACTTTGGATAGGTCAAGTCGAAGAGGCAGGCCAGTGGCGCTTGGCACCTAGCACGAGTACAACGGCGATGTTGGCACTGGGTGACGCGCTGGCCTTAGCCACTAGCCAGCGACGTGGTTTCCAGCCCGAAGACTTCGCTCGATTCCATCCGGGTGGTTCGCTGGGACAAAAATTCGCCTGCGTCGAGGATGTCATGCGCCCCCTGGCTCAATGCCGTGTTGCTGCGGAAACACTGACCGTGCGAGCGGTTTTGATCTCGCTGTCACGGCCGGGGAGACGTTGTGGTGCCGTGCTGTTGACCAATGAACAGGGAGTCCTGACCGGGATTTTTACAGACAGCGATCTGGCGCGCATCCTAGAGCAACAGCGAGACGACTTGTTGGACCAGTCGGTCAGTCAAGTCATGACTCTCTCGCCGACCGTCGTTGGGGCAGGTACCATGATGACGACCGCGATCGATATACTGGGTGAATGTAAAATCAGTGAATTGCCCGTCGTCGACTTGCAAGGTTGCCCAGTCGGCCTGATCGACGTGACTGACGTTGTCGGTATGCTTCCCAGCGCAGAGGTCAACGAAACGAACGACGATGGCATGCAGGCAGACAGCGACGACCGACCAGATATCATTCCCCTGCCGAACCATTCCAGACAAGCCACGTAAATGAAGCCGGAAGCACGCTGCCAAACCATTGAGTTGATTTTGTCGGACGTGGACGGCGTGCTGACCGACGGTGGCGTGATTTTTGATAATCAAGGAATTGAAACCAAACAGTTTCATATTCGGGACGGACTCGGAATCAAACTTTGGCAACGCGCCGGCTATCAGTTTGGAGTCGTCACTGCCAGGAATTCACACATCGTCAAGGTCCGAGCGGCTGAGTTGGGAATTGACATTATTCGTCAGGGCTTTGAGGACAAGCTGCCGACCGTTCGCAACATCATGGAGCAACACGAGCTGGAGCCGTCGCAGGTTTGTTTTATCGGCGACGACCTGACGGACCTTCCCGCCATTAATGCAGTCGGATTGGGTGTTGCCGTGGCAGATGCTGCAGAGGAAGTTCGCGGGGCGGCAAACTACACCACGAAACTTGGCGGTGGGCGGGGCGCTGTACGTGAGACGATTGAGTTTATTCTCAAGGCCAAGAAACGCTGGGCAGACTTGATACGTAAATACCAATAACAGTCGAGTTGGACGTCGTCTGTCGCACTGTCTACGGTCCACAGAGATCAAGGAGGATCAACAGCTTGTTCTGGCTTTCTCGAATCAAGCAAACGGTCACCAGTCTGGGCATCGTGGTCATCGCCTACTGGGTGTATTCATTCACGATCGTTCCGCTGATCGAACCACCAACTCCGAAACGGAGCACCGTCACGGCTGCTCCTGCATCTCAATTCCGCTCAACCGACGCGTTTCAAAACGAACTGAGTGATCTGTTCCCGCCCGACGCCTGGGAGATGGGCAACGTCAAGATTCTGCGCAGCGGTGGCACATCGCTGTTGTTCCAAGACTACCAGCCGAATCCTAACGGCACGATTCACATCTTCCCGTGTACTGCTGTCATTCGTTTTGAAAAGCGGGAAGACGGTAAGGGTCAGGCGCCCCTGATCCTGCAAGCCCCGGAAGGCGCGATGCTGCGTCTCAAGGGCTCGCTCGATCTGAAGGCCGCCAAGCTGGGTCAGCCGATCGCTGGTCGGTTGCTGGGGCGAATCCAGATCCATAGTCCGGGACGGCCGGACGGCACCGGCAAGCTACAGTTGCTGACCTCCAATGTGCAGATCAACACGAAGCGACTGTGGACACCCAACGCGGTGTCCCTCACTTACGATCAAAGCCGAGCCAAGGGGCGCGATCTCATGATTCGCCTCCTGCCCGAAGCCTCCTCGAGGGCGTCCGGCCGCGATACCGGTTGGGCTGGCATTCAATCGATCGAATTGGTTGAGCTGGACGAACTCTACTTGGAAATACCCAACGACAGCAAGCAGCCACCGGAAGGTGTTGCTGCTGAAGAGCAAGCTGGAACGCCCCAAGACGACCAGCTTCGCAAGCCGAAGGAACCGACTCGAGTCGCGATCACCTGCGACGGCCAGCTGCGTATGGACTTTGTGCAAGACGTTGTGACGTTCGAGGAACGTGTCCGTTTGACGAGAATGAATCCGGACGCCGCAGAAGATACGCTGGAGTGCGATCGTCTGCAGCTGTTTCTCCAGAAGGATCAGGATTCTGCTGACGAACAATCCAAAGAAAAGTCAAAGTCCTTTCCCCAGCTGGACCCACATCGTGTTGTTGCCGAAGGCAATCCGGCGGTACTCAACGCCCCCTCCAAGAAAGTGTACGTACGAAGTCGCAAGTTAATGTACGACCTGCAGCGCCGCCGCTTTCAGTTGTGGGCATCGGATAAGAACCCGCGAGACGAAGTACTTTTCCGCCACGATTCCCACGAAGTCTATGCCAGAGCGTTGGACGCCGTCATGGCCGACGAAAAGACGCTGGATGAACTGCGCGCTACCGGTCCCGGTCGTTATCGCGGTCTGATTCCTTCAAAAACACCCCAGACAATGCAGGCAGCCTGGCAGGAAGTGCTGCTGATTCAACGCGACGGATCAGGCCACGTGATGACCATGAATCAATCGGCGCGCGTGCGGCTCGGCGCGGATCGAATGATTAGTGCCGAGCGAATTCAACTCTGGTTCGAACCGAGCGACACAGGGCCTTCACCGAACAGCTCGTTGTCGTTCCGCCCAACACGCCTCTTGGCTCTTGCTCGCCCCAATCGGTTCGACGTCAAGATCGAATCGCCTGAGTTAGTGGCGCAAACCGGTCGTCTAGAAGCCCAATTCCGCAACCAGAGTCCCTCGCCGGCGGCGAATCCAAGAATCTCGCCGCGAGCTGCTGATCGCCAGGGACAAGCGCGGCAGGTCTCGGCGCCGAGAAATCGGGCCAGTAACCAAGCGGGACTGTTGCGGAGTCAAACCTCGGAACCTCAACGCACCTTTGACGTCGCCAGCCAGAGGATCGAGATGATCTTGTTGCTGAACGATAAGCAGTTCGCGGTCCAACACGTTGAACTAGTTGGACGTGCGAGTATGAAACAACGCTCTGCTGTCGGTGCCCCGACCAATGAAGAATTCCAACTCTCGGCCAATGCAATCCGCATTCACGATGCAGAAGGTCAGGGGCAACATCAGGTTGTTGCTGTTGGACAACCGGTTGATATCCAAACCGATCGCTTCTCGCTTCGCACCGCCCAAGTCCAACTGGACCGAGCTAAGAACCTCATGTGGAGCGATGGAACCGGTGAAATGTCGATCCTCCTGGACCGCGACCTGAATGGCAGACCCCTCCGAGTCGCGCAGAAGCTTGGTGTTACCTGGACGGACGGGATGCGTTTCGACGGACAGCGTATCACACTGGTCGGAAGAGTTGACGTGAGAGGTGAAAATCAACGTATCCGTGCTAGTCGCATGGAAGTTAATCTGACAAAGCGAATCGCTTTCGGAGAGTCAACCTCGTCGGAAGAGCTCGACATTCAGCAAGTTCGTGCGGACGGCAACGTGCTCGTCGAGAACCGCGAGGTGGTCGATAACAAGGTCAACTCGGTAACCTACATGCAGGTCCCTCACATCCGCATCGATCGAGTCTCGGGAGATACATTCGCCGATGGACCCGGACGCATCGTCACGCACCGGTACGGTTTCACGGGTGGCATGAAATTGCCTGGCGGAGCCGCCAAGCCGCAGCGCCCCTCGGCAAATGGCGGGATCACATTTGTGCAAGTCGACTTCCAGCGTCAGCTCGACGGTAATGTCCTACGCCGTGTGGCAACGCTCAGGGGCCAAGTGCAGGTTATCTACGGTCCTGTGATGAGCTGGAACGAGTCCATTAATCCGGATACTGCACTAGGTGAAGACGACGTTCTCTTGTCGTGCAGTGAACTAACGTTTGCTCAGGGGGCACCGCTGCCCGACGGTCGGCATTCCATCAACATGGAGGCTCAGGGCAACACGTACGTGGAAGGAAAGACCTTCACCGCCCGGGGGCAACGGATCTCATTCGAGCAAGCCAAGGATCTTCTGGTGCTGGAAGGCACCGCCAGGTCGGATGCCGTGCTGTCGCATCAGTCAAGAATCGGCGCGCCGCGATCAGAAACCGCAGCTCGCAAGATTCTCTATTGGACAACCACCGGACGTGTCGACGTGGACTCGGGACGATATGTCGACTTGAGCAACCTAGGCCTGTAGGACGATTGCCACTCGAGCCCCGCAAGACGGGATCCTCGAGGCCCGACTGGATCCACGCCTAGATCTCCGCCCATTGATGTGACGAAGCGCTCTTCAGTACTGCATCGCAGACCTTTTGCGTTTCGAGGGCATCGCGGAACGTTGGCGAGACGGGCTGACCCTTGCTCACCCCTTCAATAAAGTCGGCCACCTGATGAACGAAGCTGTGCTCGTATCCGATCTGGAGTCCGGGCACCCACCACTTGTCCATGTAAGGCATGTCACCATCAGAAACATGCACAGATCGCCAACCGCGAACGATCGAGTCGTCGCTATGATCAAAATAACTGAGGCGGTGCAGATCGTGCAGATCCCAAGCGATTGAAGCTTTCTCGCCGTTAATCTCGAACGTGTAGAGCGCTTTATGGCCTCGCGCGTAGCGTGTCGATTCGAACGTGCCCAGCGAACCGTTTTGGAAATGGCACATGAAGGCACACGCATCGTCGATGCCAACCTTTTCGACCTTTCCGGTGAGATTGTGCATGCGCTGTTTGACAAACGTCTCGGTCATCGCATTCACATCTCGAATACCGCCGTTCAACCAGATCGCGGTATCAATGCAGTGGGCGAGCAAGTCGCCGGTGACTCCACTTCCAGCGGCGTCGACATCGAGTCGCCAGAGAGCGGCACCGCCTTGAGGCAAGTCTTCGGCAATCGTCCAATCTTGCAAGAACACCGCGCGATAATGAAAGATGCGTCCCAAGCGTCCTTCCTCGATCAATTGCTTGGCCAAGGTTACGGCGGGAACTCGCCGGTAATTGTACCAGACGATGTTGGGAACACCGGCCGCCTCAACGGCCTGACACATCTCTTCACCTTCCTCGACATTCATTGCCAGGGGCTTCTCGCAGAGAATCATTTTCCCAGCCTGAGCGGCCGCCAGCGCAATCTCTTTGTGCAAATTGTTTGGCGTGCAAATGTCAACGGCATCGATGTCGTCGCGCGCCACGAGCGAGCGCCAGTCAGTTTCGACCGATTCGTATCCCCAATTGTCGGCAAAGGCACGAGCATTATCTTCGTTTCGAGCACAAACCGCCTTGAGCACGGGTTCATATTCGAGATCAAAGAAGTTGCTAACCTTGCAGTAGGCATTCGAATGGGCTCGCCCCATGAAGCCGTAGCCGATCATGCCAATGTTGAGAGGTTTTTTTGAACTCATCGTGATTCCTTGTATTCCCGTGTCTCGGTGGACCGACCTGAGGATCAGTCCCAACCATGCGCATCTCGCACCGATACCATTGCCGCTAGAATGTCGTTCCAGGTCTGTGGGGTTCTCATGACCTCATTGGAGAACATGCAGCCGTCCCAACAGATGTGGTCAAACACCTTCGTCAACTCGCCATTTGCATCACGGAGCCAATGGCCCGCGTGCTTCGGGATATCGAGCTTGCCGTTGGGATCATTCGGCAAGCAGTGACGACCGGTTCGGTCATGCGAGCCACTGCCCTTGACCGTCGCGTCGTTTTGAGCGACGTGGAAGTCGATGGTCCACGGTCGCAACGCGGCGGTCAGAGTGGCCAAGGCCTGGTCAAGCTCGCCTGGATCCCAATCAAAATCCTGCGGAACGATCCGATCTTCGGGAGCGTTGTAGCCGAGGATATACAGGAGTGTGTGAGCCATGTCGGCTTGGAAGCCAACTTGTTGAGGGCGATCGACCTGCTCCAGCAGCTTGATCATTTCTCGCCAACTGTGCATGCCGCCCCAGCAGATTTCACCCTCGGCCGCAAGTCGCTCTCCGTGATCGGCGGCGATGTCTCCCGCCTGTCGAAAGGTGTCGGCAATCAACTTGGTGTTGCCTTCCGGATCCTGCGACCACGGTTCGACACCCGAAGCCGAGTCGATTCGGACCACGCCGTGCGTTCTCACGCCCAGCTCCCGTAGCTTTTGTGCAATCCGACAGCCCTTGCGAACTTGCGTCAGGAACTGTTCTCGCTCCTTTTCGTCCCCCATCGCTGGACCTCCATCCGTGGGCGGCCAAACGGGAGCAACGACTGAGCCGATCTCCAGGTTTCGCGATTGTGCCTTCTCGGCCAATTGCTTCAACTCGTCGTCGGAAGCATCGATGTTGATGTGCGGAGCGAATAGAAAAAGGTCGAAGCCGTCGAATTTCTGTCCAGCGCATTCTGCCGCGGCAGTCAGGTCCAACATCTCGTCCAGATCGATCGGTGGCTCGGAATCCGGGCCTTTACCAACGACTCCAGGCCAAGCTGCATTGTGAAGCTTCGGGAACTTGTGGCTCATAGAATTGTCCTTTCCAGACAGTCGTCATGCAGGCGTTCATGACGCCTTGCCGTAATCGCCAACGTTGGGGACATCATCGAAAGTATCCGGACCGAAATACCTGAGGCTGACCAACGGCTCGTTACCGGTATTCTCTACTTCGATGCCTTGGCGTGCGGCTTCGTACGTGATGAAGACTTCGTCTTCGGTTTCTTGGCCGAAACGAATCATGGCCGGCGTTTGCAACGACAGCTTGCCAATCCGGCCCGAGCCCTGGACGGTAATCCATCCACTCGCACCCGGATCACTAATGGTGCACTTCGCACCGGCTTCGACGGTCAGTTCGCGAGCGCTAAATAGCTGCTTGCCATCCACGCGCCCATACACGATCCAACGATCGACCCAACCCTCGCCTTCGGCGGCAACGATCGGCTCAAGGTAGTTGTTCTCCTTGAAGTGAGTGTCGATATTCTTCTCCCAATCGAGTTGCCCGATGATGAAGTCCAGATCGTGATGCTTGTCTTCGGGAATGTCTTTGACCAGCAGCGACCAGGGAACCTCCCGCCCTTCGACCAACGACTGAAACATGCCGAACACGTCGCTGCCCCATTGCGGTTCGTACGTGCACAAGGAACCAGGAGCGTGCAGGACACCCGGCGGTATGAGCCAACCGGTGCCACGTTGCAATCGGTACGCCTTCGACAAATCAAGAATTCCGTTATCTCCGCGATCCCAGTTCTCCAGGCAGCGACGCACGTCAGCTTTCGTCGTACCTGGCTCGAGTCCCATGAAGGTATAGGCAAAGTTATTGTCGACGTTGTTCATTTGGGGCGAGAAATAGTAGCTCTCAGGCTTACCTTCCTGCCCGACCAACGCTGCGTCCTCGGCGGACTGATGCATGTGGTGTGGAATCGGTCCCATGTTGTCGAAAAACTTCGAGTACACCGGCCATCGTTCATACTTGTCGGACATCGTCGACCCGATGAGTCGGCCGCCGGCCTCCTGGACAGCATCTCGCAGCAAGAAATGCTTGCCTTCGAAGGCGACGAAGCTGAGACCCTCGTGCCACACTCGACCTTCATTCGCCGCTTCGGTTGTGCTGCCGAACCAGCGTTCGTCAATGCCGCCGCGATGCGCTCCAAAGGCATACCAATCGTGAGGATGCAGTTTGATCCGCTTGCCTGGGTGCAAAAAACTTCGTGGGACCCAAGTCGGAGTCAGACGCAAGATACCTTGCCCCGCATCCAAAGCCGATTCCAACGCGGATGACACACTGTCTCCCTTAACAAAGTTCGCCATGGTCATCTGTGACAGTGCTCCTCTGGAATTGAAGGTCGAGAGGGGACGGGACGGAACCCGCTTCAATCAAAAACATCAAGTGAACCGGATGTTTTATTCGGTTTTTCGGCGGCTGACAAGTAAACGCCCGAGTCGACAGCGGGCTACGCATAGTGGAAATGTCGGCCCAGACTTCTTATACAGGTATCGCACCGTCGCCGAGTGTTTCGCTGCCGATCCGCTGCAGAGGCAACGCGTGCGATGTGACTCGAATTGCAAAAAACCCAGTTCAATAGGAGACAGGTAGCCCGATGGCCAGACAAACCTGGAAGCTTGTTGACGTAGGAAACCAGGAGTACACCGAGAAACTTTCGGTCGGCCCAGGCGATGTCGCGAATGCACCGTCCAATTTCTCGATTGAGAAAAACACATTGCGTGGCGGACTGAGTGACGGTGTCGACGAGATCCGCGTCCACAATGGGCGTTTCGAGATCTCGATTCTCCCGACACGCGGAATGGGGCTCTGGAAGGCGTGGCTCGGCGAGCAACTGGCCTTGGGCTGGAATTCACCCGTCCGCGGACCCGTCCATCCCAACTTTGTGCCGCTGATGGAACCGTCGGGCCTCGGTTGGCTTGACGGTTTTGACGAGTTGCTGTGCCGTTGTGGTGCCGAGAGCAACGGGGCTCCCGATTTCAATGAAAGCGGCTCGCTCACGTTCCCCCTGCATGGTCGCCTCGCGAATCGCCCCGCTCATTTTGTTGAGGTGGCTGTTGAAGACGATGAAATTCAAATTCGCGGCAAGGTACTGGAGACGCGTTTTCATTTCGCCAAAATGCTGCTGACCACCACGATACGGACTCGCTTCAACCAACCGGGACTCATCATCGATGACGAAATAACCAATCTCTCCGCAAGCGAAGTTGAAATGCAGATGCTTTATCACACCAACTTTGGCACTCCGCTGCTGGAGGCGGGCGCCGAGGTGATTGCGGCTGCGGAAGAGGTCGTGCCAAGAAACGAGTGGGCCGCGGAAGGAGTCGGGCACTGGTCGACCTACTCCGAGCCACGCGCTGGCATGCCAGAACGGGTCTATTTGATGAAGCTGAATAGCGACACCGACGGTCAAACACAGGTGCTGCTTCGCAACTCATCGTCCACGCAAGGCGTGAGTCTGAATTGGAATGTCGCGCAGCTGCCGTACTTCACGCTGTGGAAGAACGAGACGGCGTCGACCGATGGTTACGTGACAGGTCTGGAGCCGGGCACCAACTTCCCCAATCCACGCAGCTTTGAGGGCCAACAGGGCCGAGTGGTCAAGATAGCCGGTGGCGCGACCTACCCCATGACACTCGGCCTAACCGTTCAGCAAAACGCGGACGAAGTGCAGAAGGCCGAGACAATGATCGCCAAGATTCAAGGCGACCGCACACCGATCCTTCATGATGCTCCGCAACCGAAGTGGTGTGCCATGTGATCCGGGGGCCCGCTGTGCGTTGGGCCGAAATGTGCCGGTGATTCACCCGCGGCAACTTACCGCCGCGGACGGTATCGCACGACGTTGTCGCAAGCGAGGTCATAGATTGACCAGGTATTTCCGTCCGGGCCAATGAAAGGCTTAATGGTGAGAGTGCCTTCGACGCTGACGGGATCTTCTCGATACTTCGCGTCGTTACCGTCGACCATGAGGACATTCACCAGATGGTCGGCCTGCCCGCCAGGGCCGAACTTGCATTCGGTGTTCTTCAGCAGCACGAACTGCTTGATGCCCTTCGTCTTGCTATCGGGCAGCATGTAACCGTGAATGCGAATCCGCTTTCCATCTAACTCACGGGCCCGATCAGTCAGCATGAACGGACGAAAGACCATGTCTTCCTGCATGGGCAAGTCAATATCGTCAAAGGAAATGTCCAGCGTGCTGTCTGCTCCGTTGACCTTGCGTCGAACCGACGTCTTCACCGGCGTCGTTGCCTGCTTGCGGACTTGCTGCGATGCATCGGAAGTGGTGGAATTGGAAGCCTCGGATTCGTCGGCCGATGCCTGCTCGTCGCCCGACTGCGGAGCGGAGCTGACAGGCACACTGTGAGACGTTGAGCCAGTGTTCGAGCCGGAATTACATCCAGCCAATGGGATCAGCAGACAGACACTCAGCGCGATTCGACTCATGCTTACGTCCTTTGTGAGGCATCATATGTCGAAAGATCGTGGAGTGCGAGATCTAACGAGCGTAATCAGCCTCGAGATGATAATAGACTCCTTCCAAGCCAGCCACGCTCTTGGGTTGGCCAGACACTCTCAAGACTCCGGCCAACCGACGCTTCGAATACGAGTAGTCCACTCGAAGCGGATCCTCAAGCGTCACTTCGATCATGTCGGTGAGTGCAGGTTGTCCACCGAAACAGCACGTCTTCATATCCGGTACGAGCACGAACTGTTTGATGCCTTTTCGTTTCGTGACACCAGGATGTACGTAACCTTTAACGAAGACCCGCTGTCCGTTCAACGCCAATGCGGATTGGGGAATAGGCGCACGTGAGCCCGGCTCCGGCTTCAGCACCTCGAACGAGATACGCTGATATCCATCGGGAACTTCTGTGGCATAGATATATCCGCTGTAGGTCGTCCCGGTCACGAGCACGACGATGCAGATTGCCAGACCGATGCGGGCCAGATTCACTCCGGTCAATTCATCTCGATGTTTCTTTAGCTGAACCAGGGCATACACACCCAGTCCGATGCCAAAGACGGGCACGAACAGCAGCTTGGAAAAGAGAATCGCGGGGACGGAGATGATTCCCAGCACCATGGTCGACACGGCCGACATGCAGACGGCCCGATACTGCGAATATTGATCGTGATCAGATGGATTGACTTCGGTCACACTCATCGAGGCGATCTCACGAGGATTGAGTCAGCGGCACTCCCAGGACGAACCGGTACGCCCCGAGCAACAACAAGCCGGCGAAAATGGGTACGCCCCAAAGCTGTAATAGGTTCGGCTGCCACGGCTCTACAACAGCGGTCACCGCGACGTCGGTAACACTCTGCGCCGTTTCCTGCGGCGCCCGTTTTTCATCGACGGGGCCGGACGGTGCCTGCGTGACGGCTTCAGCATGTGACACCAACTTCAACGGACTGGGGGCTTCGGGCGACTGAGCAGCCACGGCCTCCAGATCCGCAGCCGGACGCGGAGGTATCATCGATGTCTCCTTGTCCTTACGTTTGACGTCGATCGCGGCTTCTCCAGCGGGATCAAAGGGGAAGAACGTCTTGGCTCGCTTGACCGCATCGGGATCGATTTCGTTCAGCTCTTCGATGTAGGCTTTCGCTTCTGCCGTAGGGCACGCACGGAGGAAGTTGATGACCGGCACTCGGACCCAACTCGATTTCTCGTCGGCATCTTTGAACAGTTGCACCAATCGCGGCATGATCTCCCAATCCTGCCATTTGGCCAAGTCGGGGATCACCAAGTCCGCCAACTCGGGACGTTCCAGCATGAATCGCAGGGACTTAACCAATCGTTTTCTGTCGATCACGTCGGTCTCCGTGCCGTGAAAACGAATGGCCATGATGGCGGCGTAGGTGTCTGCATACTCGGCCTCTTCATTTTTGAGGAACAAGTTTTCGACCAGCTTCAATCCGTCTTCGCCTTTCAAGATCAGGTAGCAAGCGATCAACGCATCGAGACCGGACTTTGCCTTGCGGTCGCCCGACTTCATGAATCCCTCGAGCAAGTCGGCGTCCTTCGACTCTCCGCATACACCTAACATCGTGAAATAGAGCCGCCGCCGGCTCGCGGGGATCTCGGTATCCTTGATCCAATCGATCAGCCGATCATGATGCATCTTCGAGGCCAACTGTTTCACGTCGGCATACGGTGCGTTAGCGAATTCATCGTAGGCATCGCGCGCCAACATCTCGTCTTCATCCTCGAGGTATTCCTGAAAGAACCCCAGACGCGCCGCCCCCTTGGGTACGTCGCGGAGGGCGAGGATGTACTTGTGAGCCCGATCAGACAGACCCAACGGAGTCGACCACATAATCTGAGGCGGATCGGTACCCATGATCAAATAGCGTCGCTCTTTGTTCGGCTCACCGAAGTAGAGGACTTCAATCGTCTCGGCTTTGGTCGCCCACTTGTCACCCTTGAGGACCTGGCCGATGCGAAACTTGGCGCGCGGTAGCGGGGCATCCGGATCGGTCGCTGCATCCGGTACCGGCGGAGCTTCGACGAGATCTGCGATGACCACCACGTCCATGGAATCAATTTCCTCGGTGAACGTTTGCGAGACCGCCGTGCAGAATGGGCAGGCGTCGGCCACGACGGGCCAGAACGCAACCAACGGGGCCAGTACGATAAGCAGCGAGGCGGCAGTGGTTGTACGCATGACTCAAGCGCTCCTGGAGGCGTTTGGAGGGGGTCGAATCGAATCTGCCATCGATCCGCCGGTTACGGATTGGCGGTCAAGGCTTCCGCCACATCAGTACGATAGGCGGCCAACGCCGGAAGGAACCCAACTATGACAGCTAACACGATCAAGCTCGGGATCAAAATCCACTCAGTGGAAACGTTGAATTCCTCGATTTTCCAACCTTCAGTTAAATATATCGGGTCATCGGTAAGGAAAGCCAGCAGGTTTACCGGTGGAGCCGCATCGAACAGCCCAATCCTTACTCCCGTCTCGGCTTCAATCCAGGGGCTGGCACCGGCAATCAGGCCATGCCCTGCCACCCAACCCACAAATCCGCCGCCCAGCGAGAGAATGACCGCCTCCAGCAAAACCACCGCCATCACCGTCCGACGGCCGGCCCCCAGGGAGCGCATGATCGCTATTTCCCGCTTTCTGTCGCTCATCGAGTTGTAAATGCTGACCAGAATGCTGATTCCGGAAACCACGCAGATCATCGCCGTCAGAATCAGCAGCACTCGCTGAAAGGGCCTGACAATTCGATTGAACAAACTGGTGATCTCGCCGACGGGAAACACCGCCTGGGCAACCGAGCCCTCGTTGATGGTGTTGCTCAGACCCCGCGTGATGATCGGGCTCGTCTTGACGAGCATGGCAGTCACTTCACGTTGCTCGTCCGGCAACGGAGTCGTCTTGGTGAGATAGGAAGGCTGCTTCTCCGTTTCGCCGTCCCGTTCTGATTCGGCGGCATCTGCCGATGCGGCGCTGGGATCGTCGCTTGATTCGACGGTGGACGAGGTCTGGCTGTCTTCCACTTCAGCAGCGGCCACATCACTCGCATCAGGGCTCCCGTCCTCCGGCGGCTCGTCTTTGACTTCCGTATCCGCGGGCGCTTCGACCGGCTTGGCATGGCCGTCGAGCAAATAGAAGCCCTCCATGTTCACAAATACCGCCCGATCGTTCGGAGTGCCTGAGGGAGCCAAGATCCCCACGACGTAGAACAAATCCTCGTGAATGCTACCCTCGGTGGACCCATGCGACGCGGCGATCGAGTCACCTAGCTGAAGGTTGCCTTCGCGTGCGACTTTGGCTCCGACGATCGCTTCAAAAAACCCATACTGCTCGCTAAAGTGCTCGAAGTTTCGTCCCTCAGCAAACTCGTATTTCTCACCGGTGTCCTCATCGTAGACGTAGTCGTCGAACATCTCGGGATTTGTGCCGACTAAACGAAACTGTTTGTAGTAGTCGCCAAGGCAGACAGGGATCACGCGGTCGACGTAGTTGGCGTATGTTCCATCTTGCCCGTCGCCGCGTTGCGTCCCGCTTATAAAGTCCTGGTAGAACGAGTACGGAATGTTTTCGACCGGCTCGCTCAAATAGAAAACTGTATTCAAGACAAGTTGGAGTTTGCCGCCTTTGGCGCCCATGATCAGGTTGTAGCCAAGGCTGGAGTTGCTGCGGAACGATTCGGAGACAATTCCGTGGATCAACAACACGGATACGACCAGCATCACTCCCAGCGCCATGGAAAGCGCGGTCAGACAAGACGCCAGAGCACGTCGTTGAACACTTCGCCAAGCAATCTTCCAAAGCGGCATCTTGCACCTTCAGCCGTGGTTCAAGGTTCGTAGTTCAGAGTTTCGTAGGTTGCCTCGTGAGATTCTGACCGCCGTCTCCTAGGCCACCGCCTTAGTCGCGATCCGATTGATCTCGTCCAACCGATCAACTCGTTCAAATTGCCTGGTGACTTCCATCGCGTGAGTCACCAGTAGCAGCGCAACGTTCTCTTCCTCGCAGGTCTCGCGAATCAGATCGATCACCTGCTGCTGGTTCGCGGGATCGACGTTGGCGGTCGGTTCATCGGCCAACAACAAGCGGGGCCGATTGGCCAGTGCTCGTGCAACCGCGACGCGTTGCTGTTCACCCACTGACAAGGCATTCGGCTTGTGACGTAGTCGATGATCGAGCCCGACCCGCTTCAGTAGATCGCGGGCTCGGCTTGCATCCCGACGGCCTCGTGCAAAAGTCATCCCGAGCATGACGTTTTCCAAAGCGGAAAAGCCCGCCATCAGGTTGAAGGTTTGGAACACGTAACCCATCTTCTCGGCACGGAATCGATCGGCACCGGCTTCGGGAAGTCGAGTAATGTCCAGTTTGTCGATCACGACGCTACCCGAGTCGGCGCGTGAGATCCCGGCGATCACATGCAACAGGGTCGTTTTTCCGCATCCGCTGCGACCAATCAACGCGGCTTGTTCGCCTTCAGCCAGACCATATGCGTCGATATCCAAAATGTGAAGCCGATGCCCGTTAGGCTCGGCATACGACTTTTTTACGTCTTGCAGTTTCAGCATCGGATTCTTCGTCGTGGATCTCTGGGGATCGCCTGTCGGTTGCGACGCATGCAGTGCCAGTAGCTAGGCGTGGCGACATCGCGATGCCGCGATTTCAAGGATCACGCAACTGGGCGAATGCCGTGTAAGGCTAACCGCTGCTGCCATCCGCGGAAAGGGCAAGAAATCGGCCGAGAAGCCCTCTCTGGACGGCCAGCCGCGGTCTGATACGAAACGATGAAAGCAACAGTTCGCTTGCATTATCGGCGGCGCATGGCCCGCGCGATGCTTCGTTGGCTGTCTGCCTTCTTCAGCGCTTCCCGCTTGTCATGGAGCTTGCGTCCGCGACAGAGGCCCAGCAAGACCTTCGCTCGGCCACTTTTGAAGTACATTTTCAGCGGCACCAGCGTGAGACCCTTTTCGTGAGCTTGCATCGCAAACTTGCTAATTTCGCTGCGATGGAGCAACAACTTGCGAGGCCGCTTTGGCGTGTGATTCATGCGGCTGGCTTCGGTGTACTCGGGAATGTCAGCCCCGACCAACCACACCTCGCCATCACGGACGCGACCATAGGATTCGTCCAGCGACATCCTACCGTTGCGCAAGCTCTTGACCTCGCTGCCCACCAAAGCGATTCCGCATTCCAGCGTGTCAAGCACCTGGAACTTGTGTCGAGCCTTCCGATTCTCGGTGATCGCCTTGAAATTCGGATCTTCCGGCTTTTTTTTCTTCTTATCTTTTTTCGCCATAACGGTCTGAGACTTAAGGCTCGAGGTTCAGGCAATGAGCGGCTCTGGCTAGCAAACTCATATCTACCACACTCCAGACACAACAGCGAATGCCTAGGATCGCGAACTCGGGCTCCCTCGCCTGCTGTCGAACTCAAAGCGTGTCGATAGAATATGACAACTGAGGCCTGAGATGTGAAACCTGAGGTGGAGTGCCTGAGGTGCGGACATGCCCGTCGCTCAAGCCTCAAGCGTCAAGCCTCGAGACTAATCATGGATCTTCCCGTTGTCGAGCCCGCCACGCCGTCGGCGCCGGACCGCATTATCCGCTTGCCGCGGTGGCTGAAACGCCAGGTACCAAAGGGCAATTCGAGCCACCTGACATCCCGGCTGCTGGACGAGCTAGGCCTGGAAACCGTCTGCGAAAACGCCAAGTGCCCGAACCGCATGGAGTGTTATTCGCAGAAGACGGCAACGTTCATGATCTTGGGCAATACGTGTACGCGGGCCTGCAGCTTCTGCGCCGTTTCTCGCGGCAACCCGGAACCGCCAGCCGATGACGAGCCGGAGCGCCTGGCCGAGGCGGCGGATCGCTTGGGATTGAAGCATGTGGTCATCACCTCCGTGACTCGCGACGATTTGCCGGACGGGGGAGCCGCGCATTTCTCGCGTTGCGTCGATGCCGTACGCCAGCGGACCGGAGCGACCATTGAGGTCCTCACGCCAGATTTCATTGATTCTCCGGCTGCGATCGCTTCAGTCGTGAATGCTCGGCCGGAAATCTTCAATCACAACACGGAAACCGTACCGCGACTCTATCAGCGGGTGCGTGGGCCCAAATCGGAGTATCGATGGACACTCCAGTTGCTGAGTGAAGTCAAGCGGCTGGACCCCAACATCAAGACCAAGAGCGGGCTGATGTTAGGCTTAGGCGAGACGCGGGACGAGCTGCTGGATGTGCTCGCAGACCTACGAGAAGTTGACTGTGATTTTCTAACACTCGGACAGTATCTCCAGCCTCATCTGGACCGACTGCTACCGGTCGTGCGTTATTTGCCACCGGAGGAGTTTGAGGAATTAGGTCAGGCGGCCAGAGCGATGGGCTTCAAACAGGTAGCGAGCGGTCCCTTCGTTCGCAGCAGTTATCACGCTCGCGAAATGGCTGACGCGGAATAGTTCGGGCAAATGGCCGCCTACTTCAGCTGGCTCCTGCTATAGTCTCTTCGTTCCGAGTTTTCGGGATTTAAAGAGACACCAAAACAAAAAACTACCTCAGTTTTGGGCTCTTGTATGCTGATGGACCGTGTCGGGACGTCGTGTTACAACGTACTGGCAACACACTTTTGTGACGGCGGCTTTGATCGAGCGCTGAGGCTGTGTCGACCAACTCATCTGAAAACCAAATCGATCACTGGGCGAAGGTTTCACTGTCGCTCTTGGCCGTCGTGGCAGCCGCGATTTCGGCATACCTTCTGTATGTAGCGCTGGCCATCAAAGGACTGCCCGTTGGGTGTGGAGATGACAGCGGATGCGCTGAGGTCTTGACCAGTCGGTGGTCGGTGATTGCGGGCGTTCCTGTGAGTGGACCCGCCTTGATCATCTACGTGGGCATCTTCATTCTTTCGCTGGTCCCAAGTCGCCCGTTGACTCGCTCATTACTAACGATCGCGGCGTTTGTTCTTCTTTATTCGGCAGCTTGGTTTGTTAGTCTGCAGTTGATCGTTTTGCGGGCGGTCTGCCCTTGGTGCATGGTCGAGCATGGCTTGGGCTTGACGATGGCGATCGTGATCCTGATCGGCTATCGGCCTCGCTCGGCTCCAGAGCGAACTGGGTCGACGACAAAGTCGATGTTCTCTTCCGGCATGGTGGCCACCGTTGGCTTCGCGCTATTCGTGACCGCTCAATTTTTCTCAGCACCACCTACGACAACGCAACGCCTTCCCGAGGGATCGAACATCGATACCGGTCCTGGACCGAATCGACGGCTATCCGTCCTCCAGGGCAAATTGCACCTCACGGCTCACGAAGAACCGATGTTGGGCGCGGCTGACGCATCCAAACTGCTGTGCCTGATGTTCGATTATTGTTGTCCGCACTGCCGCCGGACGCATGCGTACTTGCGAACGGCGCTTGACGAGTTCGCGGGAGACTTGGCGATCATAAGTCTTCCGATGCCGCGGGATGCGGACTGCAATCCAACCATCGAACAGACGGACGAACGATTCGAGAACTCGTGCGAGTTGACGCGTTTGGCCCTTGCTGTTTGGCTGGCCGATCCCGAGGCGTTCCCCGAGTTTGATCAGTGGCTATTCGAATCGACCAAACCCCGTCCAGTGGATGAAGCACAAGCTCGTGCCGAGCAATTGGTATCGGCGGCGAAACTGCAAGCAGCACTGAAAGACGCATCCATCGATCGGCGGATCGCTCGCAACATTGACGCTTACGTCGCCAGCCAGGCACAGTACATTCCTGTCCTGATGTCTCCCGGCTTTGACGCGGTGGTCGGCCGCCCCGAAAGTGAGGAAGCTTTGTTGAAAACACTGCGTGACGAGCTGTTCAGTGGCACCTCGGAGGCTAAGTGAGCCAACGCATTGTAGTGAACATCTGAACCATTCCCGTGCTTGAACCTTACAGAGGACTGTAGGCACAGCTATCGACACCTGAGAAGGCAATTTGATGGAACACGAACGAACGCTCGACGACCAGGACCTGCAGACGCTGCAAGAGGCCCGCGAAGGATTTCAACAGCTTACCCAAGAAATCGGCAAAGTGATCATCGGCCAGGAAGACATCGTGCGTCTGGTGGTCGCCGGTGTCTTTTCCCGCGGTCACACGCTGATCATTGGTGTCCCAGGACTGGCCAAGACGCTGCTGGTCAAAACACTGGCTCAGGTACTCGACTGGTCGTTCCGTCGGATTCAATTTACCCCGGACATGATGCCGGCCGACATTATTGGGATGGAATTGCTTCAAGAGGATCCCGCCACCGGAACACGACGCATGCAATTCGTGCCGGGGCCGATTTTTGCGCACGTGATTCTGGCGGACGAGATCAATCGGACTCCGCCCAAAACGCAGGCCGCCCTGCTCGAAGCCATGCAGGAGTACACCGTCACGAGCATGGGAAAGCCACATCGACTTGACGAACCATTCATTGTGTTTGCAACTCAGAACCCCATCGAACAGGAAGGGACGTATCCCCTGCCAGAAGCGCAGCTGGACCGTTTTATGTTCAGCCTTTGGATGGACTATCCTTCAACGGAAGAAGAAGAAGAGATCGCGATGACAACCACCGAGGAATTCGATCCCCAGGTGACGTCCGTGTTGTCGATGGATCAAATCACAAAATTCCAGAAGCTGGTCCGACGCATGCCCGTGTCCCGGCACATCGTCAAGTATGCGGTATCACTAGCACGTGCGACGCGCCCGAACTCGGCCGACGCGAGTGATTACACAAAACAGTACGTGACGTGGGGTGCCGGCCCTCGCGCGAGCCAATACCTGCTGTTGAGTGCCAAGGCACTGGCAGTCTTGGATGGCGAGCCTACGGTATCGGGGCAACATGTCCGCGACGTCGCACCGCTGGTCCTGCGTCATCGTGTCCTGCCGAATTATCACGCCACCGGCGAAGGTATCAATTCGGCAGCGATCATCGAGCGGATCGTGAAAGAAACCGCCGAACCGATGTACGTCTAACGACGCCGAGGACTGTGAGAGCCGACCAAATGCAGCTGGCTGACGGAATTGATCGCAAGTATCTTCGCCTGAAAGACCTGCAGCGTCTTCAGAGTTTCGTGTTCTCACCGCGTCGGACGCTGGAAGGTCAGTACGCCGGACAACACCCGACGCCACAACGCGGACAGAGCGTGGAGTTTCGCGATTTTCGGCAATACATGCCTGGCGATGAAGTGGGTGACGTCGACTGGAAGGTCTACGGACGTACCGACAAGCTGTATGTACGCATCTACGAACACGAAACCGAATTGGCTGTTACGATCCTGATCGATGCTTCCGCTTCAATGGCCTATCGTGGTAGCACGACCGACAGCAAATTCGATCTCGCATGTCGCCTGGCTGGCGCGATCAGCTTTGTGGTCATGAATCAACAAGACCGGATTGCGGTGGGATACTGTCGTGACGGCCTGACAGGCTTCCAACGCAAGTCCTCATCGCTCTCACAGCTGATCGGCATGCTGGATTCGATGGAACGACAGCTGCCGGACGGTCGCGCCGACTTGCCACGAGCGATTCAACAGGTCGGTGGGAAGCTAGGCCGAGGTCAGATCCTCATCTTGATCAGCGATCTTTGGGACGACCAAGCAGCAATCCTCAAGGCAGCATCGCAGATCACCCATCGCGGCAGCGAAGTGATTGTGTTTCACGTTCTACACGACGATGAACTCAAGTTGCCTAACACGTCTGATGCCATGTTTATCGACAGCGAGTCCCGTCAGCGGATTCGACTCAACATCGATGACATACGGTCGACTTATGAACAAAAAATACAGGCACGTCTGAAGAGCTGGGAGCGCTCTTGCCGCACAGCCGATATCGACTATCACCTGTTGACGACATCGAAGCCCTACTACGAGACACTCGAAAAGTACCTTTGCCGCCGAACGTCGGCAATGTAACGCTGCCGTGCGTCCCTAGGGAGAAAACATGCTGTTGGGCTTCGTCTCACTGACCAATCCGCTGATGCTCGGAGGCCTGACGCTCCTGACGTTGCCGGTGGCAGCGCATTTGTTGAATCGATTTGCGCGCCGTCAGATCACGTTTCCCTCGATCGCTTTATTGCAGGAAGCTGTCGCCAGCGAGTCACGATTGATGCGGCTGCGTCGTTGGTTGCTGCTGCTGTTGCGATGCCTCGCGGTGATCGCTTTGGTGGCGGCGTTCACACGGCCCGTTTGGCTCGAATCCAGAAAAGCGGCCATGGACGCCCAGCAGGGCAACGCGGTCGTGGTCGTGCTGGACGTGAGTGCATCGATGCAATATCGCCAACAGGGCGTTGCGCTGTTGGAAGCCGCCAAAGGAGCAGCGACACGCACCTTGAATCAACTGCGACGTGGACAAGACGTGGCCGATTTGGTGCTGGCCTCCAGGGAACCTCAAGCCATTTTCAATCAACTAAGTCCGAACCTGTCAGCACTGGCGGAGGAAATCAAACAGGTGCAACCGACGTTCGAAGCGACCGATGGCTTGGCGGCTTGTCGCATCGCCGGACGTCTGCTGGGGCATCACCAAGGACCGCGTCGCCTTGTCCTGATTTCCGACATGCAGTCGACAAACTGGTCTGAACTGCTCAAGGCGCCGCGGCAAGCCGACTGGTTACCTGCGGAAACCGAAGTCGTCGCCATCGATTTGAATCGATCTGGCAGCGACAACATCTCGCTGGCCCAAGCCCGCTGTTTCCCGAGCAAACCGCTCACCGGTCAACCGGTCGAGTGGCTTGTCCAGGTCCACAACGCGGCCGCCGTTGACAAACAGGTACGCGTGATGGCGACAGTCGATGGCGACCCCTTGCCCGAACAACTCGTGACGCTCACGGCAGGCGAACGTCGAGACGTTGCCTTTTCAAGCCAGATGGAACAACATGGGCGGCACGCGGTTGTCTTTCGGATCGATAAAGATGCTTTGAGCTGCGACAACGAGAGTTTCCTGGTCGCTCAAACAGTCGATCGGTTGCCCGTGACTATCCTGACCGATGACGATCCACAACGCATCGGATCGGGAGCCTATTTTCTGGCCCGCGCGCTAACGCCTTTTCGCGACGAATCCGATCGCTATGAGATCCGAATCGTCAATAGCCGCGACGTTTCTGCCGCGTCGCTCGCCTCGTCAGCGGCCGTGTTAGTCGACTACCTTGGTCAACTCACTCCTAAAGTGGCTGCCATGCTGCAAGACTATGTTCGGTCCGGCGGAGGCGTCGTCGTGTTCTGTGGTGAGGGGCGGATACGTCGCAATCTGCTGGTGCTCGATAGTCTTGATCCGAATGGCTTGCTGCCCTGGCTGCCCGGGCCTCGGGTGGACTTGAGCCGAACCGATGGAGCCTTTATCACACAAGGCAAATGGCGATCGCCCCTGCTGCGTGATTTCGATGAAGCAAGTCAAATTGCCTTAGGCGAAATCCGATTCGGCACAATCTGGCAAGCGTTGGAAGTACGACCCCAGGCGGAAGTGCTTCTTTCGTATGACAATGGAACTCCGGCGCTTGCCACTCGTCAAATTGGCGTCGGTCAACTAGCCATCGCCAATTTTAGCCCCGACCTGGAAGCAAGTGACCTGGGAAAGTACGGGGCGTTCGTCGCACTGACCCAGATGCTCGTGAAGAATCTTCGGTTGGACGCAGACCGGTCGATGTCTAGCTACGTCGGCGATCCGTTGGTCTATGAGCTGGAGACATCGGCGCCCGCGGCAAACCTTCAGGTGTCCGACCCTCGCGGCGACGACGCCCAAGCAAGCGTCGCAGTCCGTGACAAATCGGTCATCGTTCAACTCGATCAACCCAGCGTGCCCGGCATCTATCGGATACGATCCGGTCGCGATACGGTCGGGGCCTTTACCGTCAACGTGGATCCTCAGGAGAGTGATCTGCGGACTCTCGAGACTGACCAATTCACACAAGCGCTGACGCAGATTGAGGGCGTGGACGCAGTCCGCGGCGCCACAAGTTGGGAAGGAGCGATCAACCTGAAGGGGCGTCCATTGTGGGGATGGTTTGTCGTGTTTGGGATGGCCTTCGCGGCCACGGAACTCTGCTTGTTGGGATGGTGGAGGCGATAACGGCATGTTGATCAGCCCAACCATCGCCGAATCATTGATCTGGCGCCCGATTCTGCCCCTGCTCCAAATTGCGGTGCTGGCGATCGCCCTGTGCACGATCGCGGGCTTTGCCTACGTCCGGACCTTCAAGTCGCATCCCGTCGCAAGTGTTCTACTGCTGCTCATGCGACTGCTCACGATCGCCACCTGTACCGTGTTGCTGGTTGGTCCGAGTTACCTGCCCGACGCGATGCAGTCGGATAAGAAAGCCGAGTTGACGGTGATGCTCGATATCTCTGAATCGATGCTGACCGCCGACTGCAAAGGTGAGTCGCGTATCAAGCGGGCTCAACAAATGTGGCTCAATCGTCCTTTCTTGGATCGTCTTTCCGCGGAATGTGATATTCGACTGCTCGGTTTTGCCGAGGAGGTACGCTCACTATCGATCGCGGAGGCAACCGATGCGACACGTGACTTGGCGGTGGGACGCAGCACGCGTTTGACGGAGTCGGTGAATCGATCGCTGGCTTCAACGCGGATGGGCAACGAGGATTCAGCCATGCTGGTCATCAGCGACGGACACGACACCGAGGACGCATCGATTCGACCGGCGGCATCATTGGCGCGTACGAAACAAATACCGATCCACACCGTCGCGCTTGGGGGTTCCACAGTACAGCAGGATGTGACGTTGCTGGCAGTGCCGATGCAAGAGTATTTGTTGCCCGGAGAACCCGGTGGCTTACTCGTCAAAGTCTATCAATTCGGCATGCCGGATGAAGCCACCACGGTTCGCCTACGACAGGGTGGACGTGAACGAAAGTTTCCAATCAGCTTCAACCACCGCAACGTCGTGGAGATGCAGATTGAAATTCAACACGATGAAGAAGGACAGTTCGAATACGAAGTGTCGGTTGATGCTCTAACGGACGAACACCAATCGGACAACAACCAGCAAACCGTATTTTGTGAAGTCCAGCGGCGTCGCATGAAAGTCCTGCTGCTGGAAGGGCAGCCATACTGGGATACCAAGTTCTTGGCGCAATCCTTGAGAAAGGACGAACGCATCGAGCTTACTCAAATCACTCAGGTGTCGGATGACAATCGTGAAACGATCGTGACGCGTGTCGAGGAACAAGCGGCGCAATTGCCGACCACTTTGGACGGATGGTCGGAATTCGATGTTGTTCTGGTGGGTCGCGGTCTGCATTACTTGCTCGATTCCGCCGGCGCCGCTTTGCTCCGCGACTATGTCAATGCTGGCGGTAATCTCGTCTTTGCCCGTGGTCGCTGCTACGACCCAAACGACTCGGAGGGCCGCGACATGGAATCGATCCTCCGCAGTCTGGAACCCGTGCGTTGGGAAGACAGAATCCTGACAAAGCTGCAGCTCGCATTGACACCAACCGGACGCACCTCCACCTGGCTTGCCGAAAACAAGATGGGTTTGGATTCGACCGACGCATTTCGTGAACTCCATGGATTCGAGACGATGCGTGACAATCTTGGCACCAAACCCGCGACGCTTGTGCTGGCTGAAGCCTACGATAGCGAGGGATCGTACCCGGCCCTGACCACCATGCAATTTGGCCGCGGCAAAGTCGTCACGTTTCTCGGTGAAGGCAGTTGGCGATGGAGTCTCTTGGGTCCGGAGCAGCAAGAGTTGGCCCTGTTTTACGATGTCTTCTGGTCCAATCTCGTTCGCTGGCTTGTCGTCGGTGGCGATTTTCGTCCCGGCGAGCAAGTCTCACTGCGAGTTTCACGACAGAGCGCCCGGTTGGGTGATGGTCTAACGGTCGATGTCATCTTCAAACAACCGTCGGCCGCTACCGGATCGTGGCGATTGGAACTGACGTCTCCCGATGGTTCGCTGAATACAATTCAAGCGAATCGGCTACCAGGAAAAACCCCTCGCTTTCGCGAAACTTTGCAGCCGACTCAAACGGGCGTCCATGAATTGACGTTACACACACCGGGCAGTTCTCCTCAAACTCAACAGCGTCGATTCAATGTCTATGATGTGAATGTTGAGCGTCTGGAGACTTCCGCTCGACCCGCTCCACTCCAGGTGCTGTCCGAACACTCGGGCGGCACATTCCTCTCGTGGGATCGTCCTGACGATCTGCTCGATTTGCTGCGGCGGCGTCGATTGGCGACCTCCGTGCCACCCGAGGCAAAATACCTGTGGGACCAAATGGCGTTGATGGTCCTGTTGCTTGCATGGATGGGTTGTGAATGGATATTCCGTCGTTTGGCAGGAATGCTGTGATGAACTAGGCCAGAGGTCCTATAAAGCTATAGGATCTAAGTAGGCCGGAGACTGGTTACAATACGGTCTTACCCTGGGAGGATCGGTACGTGAGCTATCCCAACTTGCATCTCATGCTGCGGGCGGCGAATCGCCGGGCAACGTTTGTTGCTTTGTCTCGCATCATGTTGATCGGGATGAGCCTGCTCCTTGCCGGGCTTCTCCTTGCGTTGTTATTCGACGCCGTATTCGCGTTTGCGTCCTGGGGTCTGATCGTTCTCGATGTCCTCCTGCTAGGACTTTGCCTGTTTCTGTTATTCCAACTTTTGCGTACCACGCGCGAGAATCGCTTCAGTTCGCGGCGCATTGCGAGGCGGTTGGAAGCTCAGTTGGGAATCTCGGACAACGCCCTCATTAACTCGCTCGAATTACGAGAACAGGCTCGTCAAAACGTCAGCCGAAAACTCGTGAACGAGAGCATCGTGAAGGGTGAAGCCGTAAGTCAGTCGATTTCGGTGGAGAAAGCCATCGAGATGCGGCCGGCTTTGCGAGCGGCGATGGTTGCTGTCTTTTCATTTGCGGTCATTTCCGCCGTGTACTTGTTGGCACCGACCGTGTTTGGCCGCGGCCTCGCTCGCTTAATAGATCCGACGGGAGGTCATCCACCGTTCACACTCGTAGCGTTCGACGTCGAAGTCGCGCCCGAGACGATCTACCACGGTTCGCCGGCATCGATTGCAGCTCGGCTGACCGGTCCGGACCTGCCCGATCGCGCCGACATTGTGTTTGTCGACCATGACCAGCAGCAGCGCATCCCGATGTATAGCAGCGGCCCGAACGAATACTTGCTGACGCTCGATCAGGTTGAGCAATCTCGTGACTTCTACATCGACACACCGAAGGGTCGCAGTCGAACCTATCGATTGCCAGTCACGATGGTACCTCGCATTGAATCGGCACAGGTCACCTATCGCTATCCCGAGTATCTTGGTCTGGATCCGCACCAGCATTCCTTGACGGGCCGTGACGTGCGGGCCATTGTCGGCAGCGAAGTCGAGATCGAGGTCCACAGCAACCTGCCGCTGCAGGAAGGCACCTTGCAGCTAACCGAAACGAAGGAAGACGACGAATCGGTCAGCGAGACCATCAAACTGAGCGCGGACCCACAAATGCCCACGATGGCCCGCGGTCGCTTCACTTTGCAACACTCAGGCTACGGTCGCTTGTCCCTGACGGGAACGAACCAATCCGTCAGCAACGAAGCACCGGAGTTCAGAATCATCGCAGTTCCGGACAGACGTCCGCGAATTGAAATCTTGGAGCCGGAACCGGTTGTTGTCGTCGTCGAAGACTGGACGATTCCGGTTGTGATCGAAGCGATCGATGATGTTGAGCTTTCGTCGCTCGAACTGACGATGGCCATTAACGGCCTCACGGTTGAACCGATTCAATTAGACGACGAGGTACCCGACCGGCGGCAGGCGATGGGTCGCTATGAATTCGAATTAGGCGAGCTCGGAGCTCGGCCCGGCGATATCATCACGTACTATGCGACCGCCTTCGACAATCATCCGAGTGGTGATCATTTCGTCGACACCGATACTTACGTGATTCAGGTCATCTCCAACGAAGAATTCATCGAGTACATGCGCCGCACTTACCGCATGGAGCAGCTTCAGGAGGAGATGGAAGCACTTCGTGAGCAGCTAGGCGAGTTGCAGGACGCTCGGGAGCAAATGCTCGAAGAATTGAAAGAGCTTCAAGACCGAATTGAGCAGGGAGATGCACTGTCTGAGGAAGACCAGCAACGCATGAAGCAATTGCAGGAGAGTCTTGAGCAGTTCGCAGATAAGGCTCAGGATCTCGCGAAAGAAATGCAAGACAGACTCGACCAGGAGCAGCTTTACGACATGGAGCAATCCTATCGGGAAATGCTCGAGCAAGTTTCGGAAAAATTGAACCAGCAAGCCGACTCGGCCTCGCCGTTGCAGGAGGCCATGTCGACCATGTCGTCCTCCTCATCGCCTTCACCGTCGCAGCAGCAGCAATTCAAAGAAGCACTTGAACAATTCCGCCAACAGCAAGAACCGTTCGACGCGAAGACTCAGGAGCAGATCGACCAGACCGAGCAACAAGCAGAGGCGTTTCGGATGGCCGATCAAATGCTGTCTCAGGCAGAGCGAATTCGCAGTGTGATTCAGCAGCAGCGTGAGTTGGCCGATCGACTTCAACCATTCCAGAACCTAGACCAGATGGATCCACAACAGCAGCGACGTGCGACGAGGCTAGCGCGTGAGCAGGAGTTGCTGCGACAAGAGTTAGACGAAGCATTATCGGCTTTGGAGCAGGCGGCCCAGGGCGCCGAAGAAACTCTGCCCAAAACAAGTGGCGATGCCTCCCAATTGTGTCAGGGAATTCGCCAATCGAAGGCCATGGGAGACCAGGATCAGGCGGCCCAAGCCGCCCGCGACGGGCAGGGGCAAAATGCCCACCAAGCTGCCGAAGCAGCCGCGGACAAGCTGGAATCGTTTCTGTCCCAGTGCAACAGTCCGGGGGGTTCGGCTCCTGGTGACTTGGACGGCGGGCTGAGTCTGTCTCAATCCAATATCAGGAACTCGCTGCAACAGTTAGCTCAGGGTCGATCGATGCCGGGCTTGAACCCGGGACGTGGGCAATCGGGACGGGGTATGGGTGGATCGATGTCGCGATTCTCTTTACGCGGTCCCGCCATGCCAGCGACGGGATTGTCTGAGGGTCGAAGTGGACGAATGACGGCTCGGCAGGCGAAGGGGCGATACGACGGCTCGGACTCCGCTGACGACGCACAAGCAGCCGAATCTATTTCTGTCGATTCACGTTTCGGTACGGCCAGCGGTGCCGGAAACCTACGCGGTGTCCCGGTTGGATATCGCGATCAGGCCGAGGCTTACTTCCGTCGACTATCTGAAGAAACACCGTAGAAGATCGAGGCAGCAAAATGAGACTTGTCAGTCATCCGTTCCTGCTGACCGCTGTTTTGCTCTGTCTACCACTCGGTACGGCAGACCTGAAAGCCCAGGACCAAAGCGTGGTCAAATGTGCCAACCTGATCTACGCCAAAGGCAAGACGTCGGTCTGCTTCAGCGCCGAGTTTCTCAAGCAGATTCGCCGCGACAGCAACGTCCAGGCCGACCCCGAACTGCATCCGACTCGCCTCGATTCAGCTGAGCTCTACGAGTTTCCCTTCGCCATCATGACGGGCGAAGGGAACTTCAGTTTGACTTCTCCACAACGTGAAGCACTACGCAACTATCTTACCAGCGGTGGCTTTGTGATTGCCTCCGCCGGCTGTAGCGATCGCAACTGGGCGCAGAGTTTCCGGAGGGAGATCAAGCGAGTCTTTCCTGAGTACAACCTGACAGCTCTGGATTCATCTCACCCGATCTTTCACACCATCTACGACATCCCCAAATTGGATCTGGGCAAGAGTTCTGGACAGGCGCGCCTGGAGGGACTCGAGATCGACGGCAAGATCGCCTTGGTCTTTTCCAGCGACGGTCTCAATGACAGCGGAAAAGTCAGCGACGATTGCTGTTGCTGTGGCGGGAACGAAATCAAAAATGCACGACAGGTCAACTGTAATCTGTTGGCCTACACATTAACTCACTAGTGATACGAAGGCGGTCGGCATGACGAGTCGCTCGTGGACAATCGGTTCTCAGCTGGCGCCGCTGCTAGGGTTGCTGCTTTGCAGTGATGTTTGCCTCGGTGTTCCGTTTGTCAAAGATGCAAAGCAGGTCCTTAGCGGTGAGCTCGAGCGTCCCGCGGTCGTCGTCTTTGGAGCACCCTGGTGTGGCTGGTGTCGCAAAATGGACACGGTGACTCTCACTCATGAGGCCGTGGAAGCGATCGCCGATGACTTCATTTGGGTGCAAGTCGATATTGATGAACAAGAGGAACTAGCGGCTCAGTATGGCGTGCGGGGCGTTCCCGAGACGATTGTGCTGAACAAGCATGGAGCCATGATCGGGAACGTCTCTGGTTATGTTCCGCCGGAGCGATTCGTCGAGTTTTTGCAAGAGACACTCGAGTCACCTCAGGCCGATGCCGTTCCGCTGCCCAAGATGATCGAACAGTTTCTGGCGTCCGAGGATGACGAAGAGCAATTGATGGACATGGTCACCACCCTGGCGCGTCCCGATCGCCATGGCCGCCCGTCGATACTCGAGGCCTTTGAGCAGAAGGGCCGCTCCGTGGCAGACAGCCTAGTCGAGCTTCTGTCGCATGAGCACTTGGCCATTCGAGCTGCGGCGGCGCAGGCGCTTCGGCATGCCACCGGTACAAATTTACCGTTCAATGCCTTTGCAACCCCCAAGAAGCGTGAGCTTCAAGCTCAAGCCTGGATTAACTGGTTGAGAGAGAGTCAGAGCTGATGCCCGCCGACCAACCTGCCGATTCGCGAACGCTACGTCGATCCGCCTTGCATCCGGATCCGATCGAACAATTTCGAAAGTGGTTTGAGGAAGCTTCGGATGCCGTGGACGTAGACTGGCTTGAGCCAAACGCGATGGCACTGGCCACATCTTCCTCGACAGGCGAAGTCAGCGTCCGCATTGTCTTGCTCAAGGAGATTGAAGACCGGGGTCTGGTGTTCTACACCAACTACGAATCCCGCAAAGGTCGTGACCTCACGGACAACCCCAAGGCGGCCATCGTCATCCACTGGCCACACTTGGGACGTCAGGTAAGGGTTGAGGGAGACGTGAGTCGTGTCGATCGTAGGACGTCGGAAGAGTATTTCTATTCGAGGCCGCTGGGTAGCCAAATCAGTGCGGCCATCTCCGAGCAATCCGTCGTGATCCCTGATCGAAAGTCACTTGAGCAACTCGCCGAAGAGTTGGCCGGCCGCAGCCAGGAAGGAAGCGTCCCAATTCCAAACCACTGGGGCGGATACCGCCTGACAGCTCACCGTTTCGAGTTCTGGCAGGGTCGCCCAAATCGTCTGCACGACCGCTTCCGCTACACGCAGGACGGCGATCGGTGGACGATTGATCGCCTGGCTCCGTAGCGAATTAACCCCGTCGCCCCCCCTACTTCGCGTCAGGCGCTATTCTTGTTCGGGCATCGACGGCGACATATCAACGAGCGACGATTCGTCCGCCCGCTTTCGCTAATCGGTAAAGGCTGACAGCGCACATCGAGCCTCTGGCCATAGAACGGTAAGGGTTATGAGCTGTACCGGTTATTCATTGCGCTGATCAAATTCCTTCGTTTTCAGCTCCACTCCCGACCGCATCTGGCGCGGTTGTTGCTTAAACTCGTCGGCAGTCAAAACGAAGCCCGGTTTAAGAGGCCAGAAGTTCAAAACTCAGGGAAAACAACGGATCACTCAAATCAACTTGCGGCGATCGGTTGTAATTTTTGGAAACCCCTTGGTGAACTTTACAGAGCATCGGACCGGTTTGTTGCCAAGATGGCTCGTTCAAGGACGTGGGGCTCGCCTCCCCAAACCTTCAGGAAGAAGGAGAGAACAAGATGTTCATGGAAGGACCCTTGCTGGTTGCTGCCGGAACGGCATTGCTTGGAACTCTAGGCGTCATTGAGTCGGCGATTCACCGCCGTTTCTTACACTCAATTCCAATCCGAATTCACGTCAACGGAACGCGCGGCAAATCCGGGGTGACCCGGCTGATCGCCGCCGGGCTGCGAGCTGGCGGAATTCGCACCTGTGCCAAAACGACGGGGACGCTACCGCGAATGATTTTTCCGGACGGTATCGAGTATCCGGTCTTCCGCCCCGCACGAACGAATGTGATCGAACAGTTAAGAGTCGTGCGAGCGGCCTCGCGAGCCAACGCTGAGGCGCTGGTCATCGAATGCATGGCCCTGCAACCCGCCTTGCAGTCACTTTGTGAGCTCAAATTGGTTCAGGCAACTCATGGCGTCATTACAAATGCCCGAGCCGACCACCTGGACGTCATGGGGCCATCGGTAGATGACGTAGCCCGATCGCTGGCCGGGACCGTGCCGGTCCGAGCGAAGCTGTTCACTGCCGAGCAGCGCCAGCTGCCGATCATTCGAGAAGCGGCCCGGGACAGACAGTGCGACGTCGTCGAGATCGACGATGATGCCGTAGCATCGGTCAGCTGGGACGAGCTTGATCGATTTCCCTACATTGAGCATCCGGATAATGTCGCTCTGGCTTTGAAAGTCTGCGAAGACGTTGGCATCGATCGACAAGTCGCACTCGAAGGCATGTGGTCCGCCGCACCCGATCCGGGCGTGATGACCGTCTTCCAAGCCCTAGAGGCCGGCCAGTCGGTGACCTTCGTGAATGGCTTTGCGGCCAACGATCCTGATTCGACGGGCAAGATCTGGGAAATGATCCTGCAACGCTATGGTCGCAGTCGGCGTCACATCGCTGTTGTGAACTGCCGTGCCGATCGGCCGGATCGCTCGCTACAGATTGCGGAAGCGTGCTTGCAATGGACGCGAGCCGATCACTACCTGATTGTGGGTACGGCCACTGAATTGTTCTCACGGCGAGCGGTCGAGTTGGGCTTGGACACCAACCGCATCACTTGCGTCGAGAACGCGACTCGTCCGCAGATGCTGCAGGTGCTGGGCCGCGAGGCCGGCCACTCGGCACTGGTCATGGGCATGGGAAACATCTCCGGTCCTGGAATGGATCTGGTTCAACATTACCGAGAACAGAATTCCCCCAAACGAACTCCCCAACCTGTCATGCGAAAGGCTGCATGAAATGGATACGTTGACTGTTTCAATCGCCGTGGGGCTGATCGTCAGCCTGCTGTTTACCGAAATGTTCGGTCTATCGGCAGGCGGCATGATCGTTCCCGGCTATTTGGCTCTGTACCTGCATCGTCCGATGGCTGTCGTGGTGACGATTCTGATCGCGCTGGCGACGTTTGCAGCCGTGCGGCTGCTATCTCGGTACGCGATCATCTACGGTCGTCGCCGGATCGTGATGATGGTGTTGATCGGTTTTCTCATCGGAACCGTCGTGCGAACCATACCGCTGCTGGCTCCAGCAACCGAACCAAGTAGCACGACGGCAATGGATTGCTTCTGCGTTATCGGATACATCATTCCCGGACTGATCGCCCTCTGGATGGATCGGCAGGGTTGGGTTGAGACACTCGCGCCGCTCGTCACATCGTCGGTTGTGGTACGTCTGGTGTTGATCATGATCGGAATGGAGATGTTGGTATGAAGACCCTGTACTGGAGACCACAGAAGATCTCGCGCCGCGTGCTCTTTTGCATCGGAATACTATCGGTGGTGGGATTCGCCTTAGTCGAATTCTGCCCGATCACGCGCAGCCATACAGATCTGGATACCAAGTGGGAAGCCGCGAGCCGTTGTCTGGACATGATGCGGGCTTTGCGGGCCGAGCGAGAGCGGCGTGCGATCCCGATCCCTACATACTTTGACACTACAGAAAGTGGGATTGTGGGCAGCGCTATGTCGCTCACCACCAGTCGCCCCGCCGATCTGCGGTCCAAGCAGACCTCCGTGAATCCCAACTTCGCTGCCGTCGTCGTGGACATGCTTCAGCAGGCCGGTGTCGAAGCGGGCGACGTCGTGGCGGTCGGTTGGTCGGGCTCGTTCCCTGCCTTCAACATCTCCGTTGCCTCCGCGCTCGAAGCCATGGATGTTCGGCAGATTGTGATCGCCAGCGCGACGTCATCGCAGTATGGTGCCAACGACCCCGGGTTCATGTGGGTCGACATGGAATCGGTGCTCCGCAACGAGGGTCACCGTCGTTTGGATCAACCGCCGTGTCGCTCGGTGGTGGCGCCGACCGCGGGCTGGGCATGTCGCCGGAAGCCGTGGCTGCGATTAAGACGGCCATTAAGCGGAGTGGCATCCCGCTGTTGGAGACCGATCGACGTGCCAAGGCGATTCAACGCCGAATGGACCTCTACGAACAACTCGCCGATGGACAAGAGGTCAAAGCTTACATCAACGTCGGTGGTGGGGTTGCGTCGACCGGCGGTGAACACGGCAAGCACCTGTTCCGCCCCGGCCTGACACGCCGCGCATCGCGGGCGGCTTTACAGGTTGACTCCGTCATGACCCGCTTTGCTCGCGAAGGCCGCCCGATCATTCATATGATCGAAGCTCGACGTTTGGCCGAGCGATATGCCATGCCGATTGCACCCGCCGAGCTGCCGGAGCTGGGAACGGGCCGTGCTTACACACGCACTGGCGCCAATCGCTGGCTCGCCGGAGCCGTGTTACTGACCATTCTGGTCGCACTCCGCAGCTATATGATCACCTCTTGGGGCTATCGCATCGAAACCTGGTTCGCTTCGCTGAAAGCTCGCCAGGGTATTCGACTCCGCATCGTTTCCGATACCGCAAACGAACCACAGCTGGGCGAACCCCAATTGATGGTGTAACTGAACCCAAGTCTATTTCAGAAAGGAAGCACGAACGCGTCGCACGGTCTCTCAAGTCGAAGGGTGTTGCCGCCCAAGCGCGGCTTCATCCTCGGCTCAACGATCGCGACGCAGCAAACGTGTTTGACGCCGAGCCGTAGGCGCCGGCTTACAAGCTGCACACATGGGCACAATCGATCGTCTCTGGAGTCCACCAGACGATGGGAGCCAGCGCCTACGGCACGGCGTCAAGCATCGCGGATGCCAATCCTGCTCAGGCTTGAACCTCTGATCGGCCGGGCAGGGTTGAAGTTCAACGCGGATGGCGTGGCCGACGACGAGGCCCCCGTGCGATCAGCTCTTCCAGCGTGCACTCGCCGCTGATGACCTCGCGAATGTCTTCCACGTCGTAACCCTGCGACACCAGATCGCCAACATCGTGTCCGACGTCGAATCGCCGCTCGGCAATTTTGTAGGGATCGGCATCGTCAGCCAGGGGTTCGTCTGACTCAAAGGCCCGCGCTTTCTTATCGCGAATCAAATCCAGGAGTTCGGCCAGCACGTGGGCATTCGCCACTTGCGAAACCGGAATGCGGATCCACCGCACGGCTTGCCCGGCCCGTGCCACACGCACGTAGTCGGCCTCGTCGACCGTGATGTCAGCAACTTCATGCCACGACACGTACTTAAAGCCAAGATGGACGCCTTCGTCACTGACGGCGATCCGGCGGCCGAATCGAACCACGTAACCAGATTCAAACGACTGGACGACCCGCGGCATGATCCGTCGAGACATTTCGCGCTGCATGCGACGCCCGAGACCGTGAATGCCGTCGTAACCTGCGAGATAGAGTCTTCGCCCGTCTCGACAGACGAGTCGATAGCTCCAGTTACACGGCACGCTGTTGCCGCTTAGGAAAGCCAGTCGCGTATAGATCGGAATCTGGTACAGCTCCTGAATGTCGTCAAAGAGCACCACCGTACGGCGGCGACCCTTCGTCCAATGAATGCCTTTTTGATAGAGATCGATGCGTCGAACCGACCGTCGGCGTAGGATCGCCGTCGCCGAAATCAGGACTCCGATCAGTCCCACGACAAGCACCCACCGGGACATCCAGTCGGGCAGCCATCCGGTGAGCCCCAGCGTCAGCAGGACGAGGGAGAGCACGCCAGCCGCTAGCAGCGCGGCGGGTGACGGATCGACCGCGTGATAGGAGGCAATTCGTCGGCCGAGAAGCATCTCTGAATTGATTCGTCGGTGGGTCATCCTTGATCCATACCGCGGTAGAACGTGCCGCAAAAGACGAGCCGCCATTATGCCCCAAGGTGGCTCACGAAGGATAGGCGAGTTCGGCTATCGTTTTATACTCGGATCGCATCATCGCCCGACTCCAATCCGGCGGACTGAACGGTCACAAACTCAGCGAAACTTGTCTCCAGTCGCACCAGCTCCTCGTCGATCCACTGGTCGAATTCGGCGACTTGATCATAGGACAAGGTCTCGTGCTGGGTGGGGAGGCGAGTGCTGGAATAGTGCCGATGGGTGGAAAGCATGCGCGACCTGAGAGAATGCGGGGCGAACGTGTCTGAACGCTCCCCCTCCGGTTGCAATCAGCGTACCAGAGGATCCAGATCACGCAGATCCATCGCAAGTCCTTCGAAAATAGCGACTTACCTCAATCCAGGAGAAATAGAGGGGTCTCCTGGTGTTGCCATCGGTCAACATCGTGTCTCCCCACGTCGACCGAATCACGGAGATTCTGAAATTCTTTACGCTGGTCGCCCAATAAGCTGTCTAACCGCGCGAATTACTCTCTATGGCGGACACATTCTTCCGCTTTCAGTCATGAACGTTTCACCACCACGGCATTCAAAAACGGGAGCTAGAATCATGATCAAGAGAGTAATCATTGGTGGAAGCGCAGGCCTTCTGTTGATGGGATTTCTGTTCGGTCAGGACGCAGTCAGTTACGTCCGCACAAGTGCTGGCTGGGTTAAGCAGTCCGTGACCGACAGCGTTCCTGTCGAATTTCAGATTGAGCGGGCAAGAGGAATGATCAACGACCTGGAACCAGAAGTGCGACGCAACAAGCACCTCATCGTCAAGGAGGAAGTGGCGCTGGAGCAGTTGGCCGAGCGAGTCGCCAAGCTCGAGGGCAAGCAGTCCAAGGAAAAGAACAATCTGGTGCGGATGCAGGCTGAGGTGCAGAAGGGCGATCAATACATCTACTTCGCCGGGACGCAATACACCCGGGACCAAGTCACTCGTGACATGACCAACCGGTTCGATCGCTTCAAGACCAACGACGAGACCCTGTTCAACCTTCGTCGCGTGTTGAATGCTCGTCAGAATAGCCTGACAGCAGCTCGGGCCGAGCTGGAGCAGATGTTGGCCGCTCGCGGTCAGTTGCTGGCCGAGGTCGCCAAGCTCGAAGCTCGCCAGACGATGGTCGAAGTTGCCCAGTCTTCCAGCGAATTCAATCTGGACAAGAGCTCCTTGGCTCGTGCAAACCAGCTGGTTCAAGACATCGAGACTCGGCTGGATGTGACCGAGCGACTGCTGAGCGAAGAACTGGTCTTCGCCGAAGAGATTCCGCTTGATGGTGAGGAGTCGGACGACGTCCTGCAGCAAATCGCGGACTACTTCGGTCAGAATGACGACCTTGGCGTTGCCGCGGTCGCTGCAGAGGTTTCCGCTGAGTCCAAGTTCTAGTCGTGAAAATCGCGACGGTACCGAAAGGAAGCTGTGCCGTCGCCTAACCGGTTTCATCGTCGGCCGCTTGGAGAAGTCAAAACAAGGAGTCAGACTGTGACCAACACGACCATGACTCCTAGAAGAAGGGGCGGCACGAAGGACGCGAGGATGAAGCAGCGACAACCAGGTCCTCGGTTTTTGATGTGGGTTGATGGTGTCGGTGGATACCTCGTCAGCCTGGCGGACGAGATCCTTTTGGGGCAGGCAATAGCAGGCTCCGGAGCAGATGTGCCGATCGTCGGTGATCTGTCACGACACCATGCGGCAATCGTCAGGCAGGGAGAGAGCTACGTGATCCGTCCCGATGCAGCAACCCGAGTCGAAGGTCGCGAGTTGACCTCCACGCGAGGCCTGCGGGATGGAGACGAAATTGAGTTGGGGCCCAGTTTTCGCATGCGATTTCGGCAGCCTCACCCGCTGAGTGCTACCAGTCGTTTGGATTTTTTGAGCCACCACCGAACTCAACCAACGACGGACGGCGTACTACTCATGGCAAACTCCTGCATTCTCGGCCCCAGCACCAAGAACCACATTGTTTGTCGGGCCTGGAATCAAGACGTCGTGCTCGTTCGCAGCGGGCACCGATTACGCTGTCACTCTAAGGAAACACTGGAAATTGACGGTCGAGAGGTCGATGGCAAAGCTGAGATCACGCTAGAGTCTCGCATTGTTGGTAGTGATTTCTGCCTGAGCCTCGAACGATTCGACTAAAATATTAATTACGACTGAAACTCAGGCTGGATTCAGGAGGTCTAAGACCAGAGAGCGGAAGTCAATGAGCCGCATGCGGCAGGATGACGAGGCGGGTCACATGACCAACACATTAACACGGTCGCGAGGGAAAGGGATCGAGATCAGGGGTCTCGTGGGTCCAACGATGCAAGAGCCTGCCAGCATACTCAATCCGGATGAAAATGACCTTAACGCAACACAAGGTCAGGATCACCAACGGCGTCGGGGCCCACTCAAATTCGCTTATGCGAGTGGATCTCAGCCCCTCGACGGCTATACGATCAAACGCGGTATCGGCGTCGGCGGTTTTGGCGACGTCTACTACGCTCATAGCGACGGTGGTAAAGAAGTCGCTCTCAAGCGGATTCAGCGAAATCTGGACGTCGAGATTCGTGGCGTCAAGCAATGCCTGAATCTGAAACACCCCAATCTGCTCGACCTCTATGACATTCGTTACGACGAGCAGGATCAGGCTTGGGTGGTCATGGAATACGTCGCGGGCGAGAGTCTGCAAGACGTGATCGAGCGGAACCCGAACGGCATGCCCGAGGACGAGGTCGCCCGTTGGTTCCATGGCATCGCCAAGGGGGTCGACTATTTGCACGATCATGGCATTGTGCATCGCGACCTGAAACCCGGAAACATCTTTATCGATCAAGACATCGTCAAGATCGGCGATTATGGCCTCGCGAAGTTCATTTCGTGCAGCCGTCGCAGTGGCCAAACCGAAAGCGTTGGCACCTTCCATTACATGGCCCCGGAGATCGGGCTCGGTCGTTACGGCAAGGAAATCGACGTCTACGCCCTGGGCATTCTGCTCTTCGAAATGCTGACCGGACACGTGCCGTTTGAAGGCGAAAGCAGCCAAGAGATCATCATGAAACATCTCACGGCACAGCCCGATCTGAACCGTGTGAAGCCCCGCTACCGTCAAATCATTGGCAAAGCGTTGGCGAAAGACCCGGCTGATCGCTTTCAATCCGTCGGTGAAATGGCCAAGGCCTTGGGTCTCGGCGATGGCTCCCACTCGAACCATGCTGCAAAGCCTCAACTCACGCAACCCGTGATGGCTCAGGTGATCCAAGAAGAGGCAGAACCGCAGGAGCCAATCGCGAAATTCGTGATGTCTCAGGCTGAAGAGTTCAAAAGTTGGTGGAGAAATGCCGAGGCTAACTCACCCTGGCAGATTGCCGTGCTCGTCGTCGCTGTGGTGTTCCTGTTGCTATCTGCCAGCTGGTTGCTCCCACTGGCCTTTACCGTCGGTGTCGGCTATGCGGCCTATTACCTGGTCTGGTCCATGATCCAGTCGTCCAGCTCGTCTCAAAGCAAGCCTGTCGTGGCCGAGTTGGTGAACAAACCGGATCCCAAACCGCCGATCAGTCCCCAACGCAAACGCAAACGTCGCACGATCACCAAGCAGTTCCTTCACGAGAGGTATCGCGACTGGCTCAGTACAAAACCGTTACTGGCGCACGCCAGCGAATTGACCGGTTCGATGTTGATGTCGGTGATCGTCTCGGTCGTCATGAGTATCTTGCTACTCGTTATTGGCAGCCAGAATCTTCAAGCCTCATTCATCGGTTGGGGTCCCATGTTCGCCTGGTTAACCATTACCAGTGTGGCGGGGTCGTGGGGCATTCTGCTCCTCTCGAAGTTCTGGGAAGGTCATACTGGTGACCACGCACTGCGGCGGTTTTGCATGCTGGCCACCGGACTCTTTGTGGGAGCCTTCGCCGGCGTGTTGTCTCACTTCCTGTTGCTCGAGCCTAGCTATCTGGCTGGCTTGCACGGAACGGACACACCGATGGGAAGTCTACCCGCTTTGTACGATGCAACGGGCAGCCCCAGGCTGCTGGCCTATATGGGCTACTTCGGAGTTCTGTTCCTGCTGCTCCGCTGGTGGCTGAACGCCGACCCGCTGCGTTCGTCACGATTCGGGATCTTCTCGACAATCGTGACAGTTCTGATCGCAATGCTTCTGCACGCCGCCTTGCCGATCCCGCGTGGCTTTATGGTCGCCGCGACGATCGCCGTCGCCGTGCAACTTTCAGCTCCTTGGGTGAGCAATCGCCAAAGGAAGCAACTGAAGCAAGAGATATTGGCTGAACAATCCCTAAAGGACGGTCGACAACCGGCCTAGGTTAAATGGGAGATACGAGCATGGGCGCTATGGTCTTCGTCGGTGGCATAATCGTTGTGCTTTCGATCGTCTTTGTGATGCTGCTGGTTATGGCGGTGGCATCCCGTCGTTTTCGCGGATTGGCGATCGGATTGATGTTGATGTCGCTGGTTGGTGGCACCGCGTTTCTCGTGCTCACCTACGTAGTGGCTCTTAACCACACCCGCCGCGTTCAGGCGGAACGAGCGTCCGCCGAAGTTGCGCGACAGCAATTACTCAGCGAACAGAGTTTGGCCGATGAGTATCGCGAGGGCATCATTCTCGATGGCGATTCGGAAGCATCCGTGATTGTCACTCCCGAATCTGCTGAGATCGCCGACCCTGCGGACATGGCCGTCGAACCGCCCACGACCGCCGTCGAAGCGCCCACGACCGCCGTGGAGCCGTCCGAGCCCGTACCGACCGGCGAAGAAGAAGCGGCGGTCACTCCCGACACGCCGGCCAATCTGGATACGACGCAGGTGGACGAAAGCACCGTTGCCGAGCCAAATGCTGTGACGTCTGTCAGCCCATCCGTCGAGGACGACGCCGTCATGCCCGAAGACTACAAAGTCGAACGTCCCGCCTGGGTCAAGAACCCTCCGCAGTGGGTCGACGGAAGCCCGGCCGAAGTCATCCTGTCTGATGCCTTCGTAACGGGTGACGAGTGTGAACAGAACCTCAACAGCAAAATCGCAGCGGCTATTCAACGCTTAGCCGAAGAGCAGAGTCGTGTTGAAGGCGGGCCACACGTGGAAATCCATGTCAGTCCCGAAGACATCCGGCGTGTTTCGCGTGATCGACACCTGGAGATCATCAAGACAAGCGTCGGCCCCATGAAGCAAATCCACCAACTGGTCGTCTTTGACAACGAATTTAAGCGTCGTGCCAAAGCTCAGATGACCGAGGCCGTGGTCGGTACACGGTTAGCAGCCACTGGCGCGGTGTCGGGCGGAGCGCTGATCCTATTGGCAACCTCCTTCGCCCTGTTACGAATCGTCTCTCGCTCTTCGCGGGACGCATCAACTTGATACGTTGTGAGGTTGAAGTATCTACTGACCAGCGCCATACTTGGTGGGTGTCGGCTGACCCCCGCATGAAGCAGTTCAACGAGCTGAATTCCGGGAGCCGACTGGCTGGACGTTTCGGTGAGTTCCAGTCCCGTTCCACTTCCGGATGCGAAACTCATGTCTGACGTCAGCCAAGCCGATTCGGAACTCGTCCAGCGAATACGCTCGGGAGACACCGACGCCTGGGGTGAATTGATTAGTCGCTATGAAGGGCGACTGCTCGCGTTTGCAGAAAGCCGCTTGCGAAATCGCGATGTCAGTGAAGACATTGTGCAGGAAGCCTTTATCGGCTTTCTAACCAGCCTGCCGAACTACGACGGTAAGCGTCCGCTGGAAAGCTATCTGTTCACGATCTGCGCCCACAAGCTGACCGACCATCTGCGGCGGGAAGGACGTCGTCCAACGCTGTCGCTTTCGAATACGGCCACCACCAGTGGAGGCGATTGGCAGATTCCAGGCCGCTCTCGACCTGCCAGCAGCATCGCACGCAGCGGCGAACGACGACAGCTCGAAGAGGACTCTCTGGTTGAAGCCCTGAACCAACAGGTCGACCACTGGCAGCGTCGAGGCGATTGGGCCAAGATTCAATGCATGGAACTGCTGTTCGTACGCGGCAAGCCCAACAAAGAGGTGGCAACACTGTTGAGCATTACCGAGCAACAGGTGGCCAATTTCAAATTCGACTTTCTCGCTCGACTGCGCACGCAGGTTCGCAAGCAAGGTCTGCCAAACGACATCTTTCCCGAATTGTACGAATCGAGTTGACGTTGCGTTTGCACAAGCGAAAGGGCTCAGACGGCCATACTCATGACGCGAGACTTCACAGAAGCCGAACTCGAATCGTATCTTGACGAAGCACTCTCACCTAAGGAAATGGCTGAGATCGAAGAATTGCTCCGTCAACGTCCCGAACTGACGGAACAGCTCAAGGCGATCCACGGCCGCCGCGACGCCGGTATTCATTCACTCGGCGAGATCTGGCGACGGCATCGCGTTAGCTGCCCCGATCGCGAACTGCTGGGCAGCTACCTGCTCAACGTCCTGGATGGCGAGGAACAGGATCATATACGGTTTCATTTGGAAACGATCGGTTGCCGTTTGTGCAATGCGAATCTCCAAGATCTGCAGGAACAGCAAAAAGAAGCCGAACGTGCGACTCAAGATCGACGTCGTCGCTATTTCCAATCCAGCGCCGGCTACCTTCACGGTGACGAATAGCTGACGCGCGAGCCATTCGGATCCTCGTGCTGAGCGCTTCGAATTGCCGGATCTTATCGTGCCTCCGACGTGACGCCGGCCCAGTCATCCGTACGGAAGGGCGTCGCGGGCAGCCCCTCCTTGCTGAACAGATTGCAGACCGGGTTGTCCGACCAGGCGTAGCGCACTGCGACGGGCTGTGGCACGTTGTCGCTCCAGACCGTGACTTTGTTGGGCTCCTCAATGTTCGCCTGCGCCCAGTGCCAGACCTTGTCTTCGCCAGCCACAGCAAAGCCGATCACATCGCGCTGATCCACCGCTCGGAGCCCTTGACCTACGTGGTCGAAGGTCAGCTCGATCTTGCCGTCTTTCGCCTCGTGAGATTGATAAAGCGGACTCTGGCTGGCAAAGTCGAGGCCATAATCGTTGGCCAAGGCGAGCCGCGCCAGCCGTTTGGCAACCTCCAGCTTGTTACGAGGATGAATGTCTGAGCCTTCGCCGATATCGATGATGACCGCTTGCCCGCTGTGTGGCAGCGATAGAGATTTCGTTTGAGCTTCGCGCAACTCGGCCCAGTCACTTTCGGCTGGCTCGCTCTTTTCAGCGCGAAAGTCCGCTAACTGAACCCAATAGAAGGGAAAGTCACCCTGCTCCCAATCGGCCCGCCAATTCTGAATCATCAGCGGGAACAGTTCTCGGTATTGATAAGCCCGCGAAGCATTCGATTCGCCCTGATACCAGATCGCTCCGCGAATACCAAACGGCATAATGGGCTTGAGCCGACCGTTGTAGAGATTGCCTGGCCGATGTTGCGTGACCATCCGATTTTCGGGCCATGCGGGCGTGGATGGCAAAGGCTGACCCGATTTCCGCGCTTCTCTTGCTTCGGTGTGCCAGTTCAACCGAGCTTCTTCAAACTTCTCGTATGACTCTTTCAGTTCTGGTTTCGCCTCGATGGTCGCCCACCTATCGAGCAATGGTCCGTACATCGCGCTATCCTGCAGGAGTGGGCGGCGGACCCATGCTTCGCAAGACGATCCGCCCCAAGCGTTGTCGATCAGACCAATCGGGACGTCCAGAATCTGCTGCAATTGACGGCCAAAATAATAGCCGACAGCCGAAAAATCACCGACGGTTGCGGGCGAGCACACATTCCACTGACCGTTGAAGTCTTCCAGCGGCTTCTGAATGCCAGGAGTGTTGACGGTTAAGAATCGAATCTGCGGATGCTTGGCCGATGCAATCTCCAAGTCAGCATTCCAAGTTGCCGCAACCGGCCATTGCATGTTGGACTGTCCAGAACAGACCCAAACCTCCCCCACCAGGATGTCTTTGACCTCAACCTTGTTCTTACCCGCCACCGTCATGGTCATGGGATCGCCACCGGCGGCCAGCGGATCAAGTCGCACCATCCAACGACCATCTTCGTCGGCCATCGTCGAATGCTTCTGCTCACCGATCGTGACGACCACCGACGCCTCAGGGTCAGCCCAGCCCCAGATGGGAAGCTCAACACCTTGTTGCAATACCATGTGGTCACCGATGATTGCAGGCAAAGCGATCTCGGCACGGGTTGGCACGGCAAACGTCACCACGATGGCGATGGATACTGCTGCAACGACTTGACAACAACGTGGCTGATACATGGCAGTTCTTTCCGGTGATTTGCGTTTCGTTTATCCAAGATTCGGCGACCACAGAATCGAACCGGCAAGTATACCAGCCTTTTTCGCGCGGTGCATTTTCACGACGCGGTCGGGCAATCATAATGTCTCGTCAGGCAATCAACCATGAGCAACGGCACTCCGACTAAGAACCACTTCGACGTCTCTGCGCTTCTCGTGCCGTCTCATTGCATTAGCCCGAATACCTTTGCGTGCCTCTTCATCTTGACATGCTGTCTCGCGGGCCCAAGTGTCGGTCAAGAAGACAACGCAGCAGAACAGTATGCCCGAGGAATCATCGGCCGTTACACGGACGATCGAGGGATGACCGTTGCACGAGTCGAAGAAAGGATTGGGAATTGGCCTGACAAGTTACCTTTCGGTCTGAAAAAGGGGCGCCCATTTACCGCGACCTGGCGTGGCTACCTTCTTGCACGACCGGAAGGACAGTTCCAATTCCATGCATATTTCGCAGGGTCGCTCAGGCTGACGGTCGACGGTCGGCTGGTGATCGACCACCGACAAAACCACGCTGGCCGGTACAGGTCAGATCCGGTCGAGCTGAAATATGGTTGGCGAAAGCTGGAGGTGATTTTCGAGGCACCTGCAACCTCACCTCAGCTGGCGATTGCCTGGTCCGGCCCTGGGTTCGCCAAGGAGCCACTCGCTTGGGAGCACCTTTATCACGACGAGCCCTCCAAATTCGATGATCGACTGGACGTGGGAGTTCAGCTCATTCGCGACCTGCAATGCGCAGCCTGTCATGAGATTCGGCAACACGATTGGTTGCCGCCTGCTCCTGCCCTGACTCATGTCGCGAATAACTTGAAACCGACCTGGATCGCCGACTGGCTGAGCTCTGACAAGCGATCGGCGCATGATTCGATGCCTTCGTTTGGCGTGTCGCATGAAGAAGCTGTCGCGATCGCAAAGCATCTCGAGCAAACTTCAATCGAGATCCAGAATTCGTCAGCAACAGGGGCTGGCGATGCGGACTCGGGACAAGAGTTGTTCCTTTCAGTTGGATGCCTTGCCTGCCATCAATGGAATGCGTTAGGCCCCAGCCGCACCCGAGGCACAGTGGATCTGACAGGCGTTGCCGATAAGCGAACGCGTCTCTTCTTTGAGACCTACTTGCGTGAGCCTGCAACGATCAACGCCGATCACCGCATGCCCGTCTTCGATCTCGCATCGGAAGAGCGACAAGATTTAGTTGCTTTCCTCAATTTACAGCACCCAGGCACAGCGTCGGAACCAACATCGCGACAAAAGGCAAGCACCGTCGATGGCAAGATGCTGATGACCAAGCTTCGTTGTACCGCCTGCCACCGAACCAACCAGGCGAACTCTGAGGCACCCGCAAAGATTGCGCTCACCATCGATTCCAATTGGGAAGACAGCTGCCTGAACCAGCCGGATCCTGAGCGAGCTCGCCCCGGCTACAACCTGAAACCGAATGAGCAAGCAGCAATTCGACATGTTCTGTCGCTGAGCGCTGCCAACGATTTCGCGATCGACAATCGTCGCGGCAGCGCAGTGCTACGAGCCAAGCGGTGCGTGTCCTGTCATCCTCGCGGCTCATCGAGAGGGCTTGAGCAGACGGCATTGTCCGTCGCGGAGGAACATCGACAGCTCACCGCCGTCGTGCCCGCATTGATCCCTCCATCGTTGAATCGCACCGGTCATAAACTTCGGCCCGATGCCTTGCGCGAAACGATTCGGCGAGACGGACCTCGTCGTCGACCGTGGCTGAAGGTGCGCATGCCACGTTTTCGCTTTGAGGACGGCGAACTCCAATCTTTGGTTGACTATTTTGTCAACGCTGACCGTTTTCCGACGCCATCGGCACGAACAGACGAGCCAAAAACGGCAACGCTCGTGCATGCTGGGACACGCCTCGTAACGGCCGGCGGCTTTGGCTGTACCAGTTGTCATGCGATCGGTGGCACTGCGCCGCCTGACGCACCGCTGAACGCTCTCGCTCCGGAACTGGCAGGCCTGGGTCAGCGTATCCATCGTTCCTGGTTCGATGCCTGGGTCCGCAATCCTTCGCGCATCGTTCCCAGGATTGAAATGCCATCCATTACCGTTCCAGTTCCGGGCGTTCTCGAGGAAAACTTGGACCATCAATTGGAAGCGGTTTGGCATGTGCTGAACCAGCCAGGTTTTCGGCCGCCCGAACCGAATCCGATTCGCGTTGCTCGACGCAGCCGCGATCATACGGCGGCGGAGCGTGCCCTGGTGCTAACCGATGTCCTCCGAAGCGGAAAGAGGCGGTTCATTAAGCCTTTCCTGGTGGCGTTGCCCAACCGTCATAGCATCGTTTTCGATTTTCAATCCGGGCAATTGGTTCAGTGGTCGATTGGTGATGCCGCTCTCCAGCGCACCCATGGGAAGTCTTGGTTCTGGGAAGCTGCGGGAACGGCCCTGCTAACAAGTGAAGAAGACCGATCCGATATGGCAATCGTCCAGCATGATCGGTTGCAACATGCGGATCCCGTTGGACAGTTTGTCATCAGCATTGAAGGCTGGCAACACATTCCAAATGGAGTGCAGGTCAACGGATCACTTGCGTTCGATACGGAAAATGATGCGAAGCGTCTCAAGTTCACAGAGTGCTACCTTGCATCTGATTCACCGTTACAGTCAGGATGGCTTCGGAGGTTGGACATCCAAGCAGCTGAAGCAGAAGATGAACTACGGCTTCGAGTTATTCCCGCGAATGCGTTACCCGAGGTGACGTGGTCCAAGGATCGTCGCGAGGCACGTCTTTCATCAGGCTCGCTCGTTCGCATCGATTCGCCCCTAGACGCCAGATTCAACGTCCAGGGATACGTAACCGGAATCAGACCCGACTCGGCAGGCAGATTGCAGCTGACACTGAAATATTCGACGTCGATTCCTGTCGATCGATTCCCGCAAATGCCTGCAGCCTCAAATGACCTTGCACCGCGCCCCATTGAAGTCGTGCCGGGCTTCAAAGCGATCCGTTTGCCAATCACCGATCAATTGATGCCGACATCCATCGATTGGCGTCCAAATGGCCGTATGCTCATCAGTTCACTCAAAGGGCGGGTCTGGTCGGTCCGCGATGACGACGGAGACGGTATTGAGGAGTCCGCTCGAGTGTTCAGTGACGAGCTCGCAGCACCATTCGGTGTGTCAGCCCGGAAGAATTACGTCGATGTGATCAACAAGTTCGGTTTGCTGAGGATGTTCGACGAAGATCACGATGACTTCGCCGAACGTGTCGTTGTCCTCGCTGCTGGATGGGGACACACTGACGACTACCACGATTGGGCCGTCGGTCTTCCGCGCAGCTCGGATGGCAGATATTTCGTGGCACTCTCATGCCAACAGGACCAGCGCAGCGAGGCGGCAGCACATCTTCGTGGTCGAGTCCTGCAACTGACGCCTCAGACAAAAGACATGCATCAGCCACTGTCTTACGCGGTCGAAGAAGTTTCGGCAGGACATCGCTTTCCGATTGGAATTGCCCTCTCACGTGACGAACAGCTATTCGTGACCGACAATCAAGGCAACTACAACCCTTATAACGAGCTGAACCATGTTCGCTCAAACTTTCATTTCGGTTTCGTTAACGAACTGGAGAGTGGTCGAAGTGCCCCGCCATTAACTGCTCCGGCGATCAACATTCCGCATCCTTGGACTCGTAGTGTGAACGGCATTTGCTTCCTTGACACACCAAAAACAATCGCGGGACCAAAGTTCGGTCCGTTCGAGGGCCATCTGATCGGATGTGAATATGACACACGGAGACTGATCCGACTGAGCCTGCAGCCGGTAGGCGACACCCTGCAGGGGGCAGCCTATCCGTTTAGCCTCGATCATGGTGAGCAACCGCATGCTGACGGGTTCCTGGGTCCGCTGACCGCCGCAGTTTCGCCCAACGGTGATGTGTACGTGGGCGACATCCGTGATAGTGGCTGGGGTGGAGGACCAAACCACGGAGCGATCGTCCGCCTAACGCCTCAACTCGAAACTCTGCCGCCAGGAATTGCGGAGATCAGGGCAGTCCACAATGGGTTTGATATTCATTTCACGCAACCCGTCGATCGGAGTCGCGCGGCCGATCCTGCTAACTACGTTGTTGCGGCAGCTAGACGGGTCGCCACCCCTGCGTATGGCGGCCCGGATCAAGATCGGTCAACCGAGCTGATTGTTCGCCTTGACGTGAGTCGTGACAACCGCCGCGTGCGTTTGGTGTTGGCCCGACTCAAAGCTGGCTTTGTCTACGAGTTCCACCTCAAGAATCTAACCGAAGCTCCGCGCTTCCATCCCTCAGTGGCGTTCTACACCATGAATGCCGTGCCGGCGGACGAGAATTCGAAATCTGAATGAGAGCCGCGTTGACGAGAACCGCATTGCCTGTCAGGTCTCGTTATCCGCTTCGCGCTGAACAGCAGCCGCAGAAATGTCGCGGATCATCGCTTCATCATCATCGCCCAGCGACAAATCCGGTGCACGGGCGGCTGCCACATAACCGCCGTCCTGAAATGCAACGACCAAGTCGGACGACGTGAATTCGCCGTCGCAGTTCCAATCGCCTTCGGCCCACGTTGAATTGTCTCCAATGTCGTCCTCGTATTCGCCGGCCGTGAAAATGAGTACGAAGTCCGCTGAATCGAAAACGCCATTCAGGTCCGCATCACCAAAGTGCGTATTCAGGTAGTCGTGGATCAGGATGTCCAGGTCGTTGTTATCAACTCGAGTGTCATCGTTCAAATCGAAGCGACGATCGTCTTGGTGAACTCCACTACAAAAGAGGTTGACGTCGCCTACGTCAACAACACCGTCGCTATTAAAGTCGCCCGGTCGTGCTTGTCCCGCAACTCTCCCTGGTGACGGCAACTCCGCATTCCAACTTGACGCCACTCGGCCCAGTTCCGCGGGGAAGTTGCGAGTCAGCGAAGAACCTTGTCCATCCGCAAGCGTGGGCCAATCGCCTTCGTTGTCATAGCGAACCTGGTCCTCAAGCAGACGTGGAACAAACGTTGGATCCTCAAGGGGCGGTTGGTCGGGTCGCTGCAAGCGAATTTCTTCGCCGCCATTGTCTAGCTTGCCGGTGTAACCGCCAACCAGCTGGGTCGCCGGTGTCAGTCGATACTCGGTTCGAAATGCCGCGAGAAGGTCCGCGTTGCCCGGATCCGTCGGATCAAAAGAAACAACAAGCAGCGTCGCTCCTGGGGACATCACGGTGTCAGCTGCGAAGTCGAAGTCGATACCTCCTCGGATCCGCCAATCACGCATCGTGACAAATTGGCTGGACGAATTGAACAGCTCGACATATTCGAGGTCGTCACTGTCCAAATCAGGAAAAACCTGGATTGCCGCGGCCGACGGATTTCGTGGGTGATAGTGCAGCTCGCTAATCACCACCGGGCCGATGCGTGCTGCAGAGTTAGCTTGTCTCAAAGTTGAAATCAGAAGCGGAGTAAAGGGCCCCGTCCCATTGGGCACACGCCCCCACGATTCTCCGTTTGCGGCAGCATCGAATTCCACGGTATCGACAATCCGCTGCAGCTGGCCGTTCACATCTGTCTTCCAAATCCACAGGTCGTCGCCGCGAGCTCCGTCGAGCGCGAAGTCGTTAGGCGACGCACCAGCTGTGGGGTTGAAGTCGTTTTCATCAAAGACAAGGTATCCCCCTGCACCGATGATCGTTCCTTCTGGAACAACAAACTTCTTGAAGTTGTCTTCGCTATCGCTAATCACCCAGCCACTCACGTCAACGGACTGGGTCAATCGGTTGTGGATCTCAATCGCGTCGATGAGTGGCGGATCGGTATGCGTCAGGACTTCGTTGATGACGATACCGTCGCCTAAGGGCAACTGACCGGTGTATCCCGGTGTGCCTCCCGGACTCGCGCTGGCACGCCACTGAGTGTTCTCTCCCCAAGATCGGTAATCGGCTGAGGGGTCGACCACCTCAATGCTGCGGTCTTCGCCGTTGATCTCTGGATACCAAGCCGCATCGTACTGGAATGACAAGACCGCGGTCTCGTACGGATCCGGTAGTCGCAAGACCAACTTCTCTCCGCGATCGCTAAGCCGTCCGCGATACTCGCCAACCACGTTGATTCCACTTCCGTACGTTTTCAACATGGCTGCAGCATCTTCAGCAACGACCGCACGCTGACCTGGGGCGAGTACGAAATCGGGAAACTCGAAGTCGACTCCATCATCGAGTCGTACCCCATCCATCTGCAGCGGCGCATCACCAACGTTCTGCACTTCGACATAGTCCAAGCGATCGCTGGTCGCGCCGTACATGATCTCACTGACGCGTAAGGACTCAAGCAGATTCAATCGGTTTTGCTCTCCCTCATCCACAACTGTCGATGTAAGTGACAATTCCATGCCAAAGACAAGATCGGAGCTGCCGACACGCGTTTGATGCACCTCGACCGCGATCACATTCCGACCGCGCACGAAAGGACTGTTGGGGAGTTCGAACGGACCCTCAATCTGCGCCTCATTAACATTTCGATCCGCGACCCGGTCAAACGGCAGAGGACCACCGTCGATACCGATCCGTTGCACCTCCCGTCCGTTGACATGGAAGGCGGCACCATCATCCAGAAGCGTGCGCATGTTAATGTCGAGTGCCGACGGATCGGCATCGATGTTAATTTCCTTGCGGAAGTAATAAGTGATGTCGCCGAGCGGAAAACTAGTCTCTATCGCCTCGGGCAGCCGTTCGTTTTCGCGGCCAAGCGGACCCGCACCACTCTCCCATTGACTGTCGTCGTAGTCGGGCTCCTTCCACGCTGAACCCAAATCGTTGCCCGACGCCTCATATCGCCAGTCGGTCGACCAGTCGAAATTCAGCACGGGTGTCACCATCGTTTCTCCGCTACCGTTCTCGAGCGAAGGTGACGGATACGGCAAAAAGGCGAACGTCTCGGTCCCATCCGGGAGTCGACCTTGTGAAACCTCACGCGTCTGCGGGAAATAGAACACCTGGTCAATCACCTGCAGCTCACTCGACATGAGTGCCAAGTGTTCGTGCACCGGTGACAATCGGAAGCTTGTATGATTCTTGCCCGCGTCCGTTTCGCCATCGGCAATGAAGGTCGAATACCCACCCGCCTGAATGAAACTCAGTGGTGCAATCTGGAACTGCTCGGGAATCGCTGCCGGTTCGTCCGTCAACCACAAACCACCAATCGAGACCGCGGAAGACTGCGGATTGTGCAACTCGATGAAGTCATCTTCGATCCGGACATTGCCGCTGGTATACCATTCGTTGATTTGAACCTGACTTGGATCGCCCAGCGGCATTGCAACGTTCTCAGCCCCCAGCGTCGGTCGCGTCAAGCTGAAGCGACCTTCACGATCCACCACGCCGATCGAATGATCTGGCAGTTGCATTCCAAACTCAACAGCATCGACGCGCCGCTCATTGCGATCGAATAGGAATAGGCCCTCGCCTTGGCGATCGAGGCTAAATCCGAGGCGTGTCGAATCATCGTCCCCGTCTTCGGCAAGCAAAACGAGATACTCTCCAGGCCCAATCCGAGAGCCAGCGGAGAACACATACTTGCGCGGCTCATCGACGCGATCCGACAAGCTGTAGCCACTCAGATCACGTGAAAGCGGCCCGTCATTGAAGAGTTCAACGGCGTCCGGAAATTCGCCGTCCTGTTCGAAGGCAGACAAGTTGTGGACCAAAACCTCATTGATGCGAACGGAGACAGCATTCACATCAACGATCCAGCTGTCGGATACGGTGGCGTCGGCTTCACTTTGCCATTGACCCAACACATTACGTCCGATGACCGACACGGTGTACTGTCCAGGTGCCAATCCGGTCAACCGAATCGGTGTTTCGACGTCCGTATCCTGACTGAATGGCCCATCGTTGACGCGGTATCGGTAGTGCGTGATGTCGGGTCCCGCGACCGTAAGTTGGGCGCTGTTGTCACCGGTGCGAAGTGCTGGAACACCGAACACGGTGGCTCCGCCGGCGATGTCGGCACCCATATCGATGCCATTTGGGCCCGTGCCCCGTGCTGGAGAGCCGTCGAGCAGAGCGTAATTCTTGTCCGCTCCGCCCACGTGCGGATCGCCAATCAGATTCCCTTCACCGCGATCGAACTCATCGCTCGGCAGGTAGGAATTCGAGACCTCAAGACTAATCTGGTCAGTCACATAGTCAAAAACTGGAGCCGGCGTAGCGAAGAGGCTGCCCTGCACTACGGCTCCGCGACCTGGACCGCTGGTCTGTCCTGGCAAATCGAAGTACAACGGCGTGGACTCGGCAGACACGACGGTGTTGTTCAGGAAGTACATGAATGCATCTTCCTTCACAAGCGATGCGTGTTGAATGTTGTCGAAGACGTTGCGTACAACTCGAAAATCACCACTCGATGCGGATATCGTGTTGGACTCACCTGGGTCGGTATTGAACTCGTCCTTGATGAAATTCCGAAAGACGTTTCCCTCAATGTAGACATCCCCGGTCATATCCAGTGCGTCGTCGCCACCGCCAACAAAAACGTTGTTACGAATGATCGGAATCGGCCCGGGCAGCCTCGGAGCATCGAAGTCAATCGCGTCATTGTGGCCGGTGAGATGCCCAAAAGTGTTTCCTTCCAGCAACCATTGGCCATTGTCCGGAATCCCTCGTCCCCAAATATGTTCGCTACGATTGTCAGTCGCCGGTGCTTCACCCGGATCGGCAATGTTGGTGAATGTCGAGTCGCGCACCACCAGTGAAGAATTGATCGAACGGATCCGCCGCCGATTTGTGTGATCGAGCGTCACATTTTGCAGGGTCAATTCCGAACCTTGCAACCCGATCATGCCGTCGTCGGTCACGCCGTATTCGATGATGGCATGCTGAATCTGGCTGTCGTTCATCGATCCGACAAATTGCAAGCCGTCCCACGCATTGGTGCCGGGCAACCGCGTAAAGCGAATCGGCCGGTCCGATTGACCGATCGCCTGCAGCCGGCCACGAACCGTCAGCTTCGCATCTTGCTCGAAAAAGACCGTCGTTCCGGGCTCGATGGTCAACGTGGAATTCGCTGTCACCGTGCCTTCGCCGGAGATGCGATAGGGTCCATCCTGAGCTCGCCAAAGGACGTTGCCCGTGATGTCGCCGTTGACAACCGTCTGGCTTCCGTTGTCGTACCAGATATCGTAGTCGCGCTCCGCGACCAGCTGCCCTTGGCCGGCGACGTCATCGTAAGCTCGGATCTTCAGGCGATTGATGCCTGGCAGCACATCCGCGCGGTCACCCATTTGCGCATTGAGACGGAGATTGAATGAAAGATCCGAACTGCCAGCACTCGCCTGGTGAACTTCAACCGCAATGGTGTTCTCACCGGTGTCAAGCGAATCTAACACTTCCTGAGGTAGAACGACGCTTTCGAACTGGGACTCCGCAGGCTGAGCGCGAAATCCCTCAGCCAACGTATCATGCTCGGCACCCTCGGCCAGATTGAATCGCGCGGCCGGCACGCCGTTGATGTAGACGGCGGCACCATCATCAAACTGCAGCAGCAGATCCAGCTGATTCAATCGCGCGGGATCGTCGATCTGAAAGGTGGAACGGAAGTACGTCGTGATGTGTTTGGCGTCCGGATCACCTCCAAAATCAACGAGTGTCGCTTCATCGCCGTCGCCGTAGCCCAATTTGCTGGCCCCCGAGGCCCATTCGGAATCATCAAATCCAGGTTCGCGCCAACTTGTTCCCTGATCGGAGCCGTCATCCATGTACTTCCATTCCGAACCAGGGACGATCACGGACTCTGTGCCATCAGCCGACAAGTTGAAGAACCAGCGCCCCCGCGCTGACGCAATGGCTTGATCGCCGTTCACCGAGATCGAGCGCGCAGCGACGGGCATGGTTCCTGACAAGCTCGAAAAGGGCGACGTAATCAGCGGCAGGCCCTCGGCGACAGGTATCGATGGTTCGACCGTGATCTCCTCGCTGATCCTTCCCCGAACGACTCGAGCACGATCCACCAGGAATTGCTGGATCGTATCAATCCGCTGCTGCGTCGTGATGGGCTCCAACGCCGCTTGCAGGGTGGCATTCAAAGCGTCGGAGTGAATCACGTTGTCGATAAGGTCGGCGTACTGAGCGTAGTAGCGGAGACCCATCTGAGGATGATCAATCAGACGGCGGAGCGCCGGAACATTTCGTGGTTGATTGATCCCACGGTTGACGTCGCGGAACAGAGTATCCCAGTCGTAGGGAATCATCAGAAAACGTTCGTCTTCGACACCACGATACATCGCATAGTCATCACCCGCCCGGTCGCCAGTAAACAGACCGTTCTCGTTGTTGTCGATCAACAGGCTCATGGCGATCGCGCGGAACCATTGCTCGACGTCGACGACCTGCTGTATGTCCTGGACGAAGGTTTCGTCAGGCGACTCATTCAAGGTGAACGTAAGCCGTATGACATCGGTCCAGTCCGCCTCGCTCGAATTTGTATTCTTGACATAGCTGACGTAAGGTGCCGGATTTTCGCCGACGTATTGAAGTCCAGCCCCGCGTCCGCCTGGCGGGGACTCATTGGGTCGACGGCCGCGGTAGATATTGCCATTTGAATCGAGTGGAAAATGGTTCTCGGCAAATTCACCATCAAGCGGTTCAGCGTGGACGTAGAAGCCACCGTTCTTCAAATCGACACCGTTGCTGTAAAGTCGGACGGCGTGGGCATCACCAGCGGGAACGCCCGCCAACCGAAACAGTGCACTGCCCGCCACTTGGTTGACAGGATTGACGGAATTGACATTGATGCGTGTGATTCCGTTCCAGGGTCGATCGGCGGGAATGCGAATTCGATTGTTCGGAATCGCTGCGTCGCGACTTGCGCTACCGCGTATCCGCACGCCGGTGTTGCAGCGAACGACCGTCTCCGTGCCTGTCATCGCAATGAACGTTGCATTGAATTGAGCGTCGCTATTTCGATTGACATTGCTGAATTCAGTTCGCTCAGCAGTGGTCATCACCTCGAAATAAATCGGGGGATCACCCGGCTGCATTTCAGGTACCGAATCAATGACCTGGTAGAGTGCATTCGTTTGCTGCTGGCCGGTCAGAACGGGAGCCGGCCAGGTTCGGCGTCGACCCTCGCCGTCCCGCGACTCGACGTAAAACTCAACGACCGACATGTCGGCTTGGGCAGGAATCTCTGCTCCAAAAACACCGTCATCGGCTGCACCGTCTCCATGCATTCCGTCGTCCGACATCGTGGTCGAGCGGAATCTTTCCTGGGCCGCGTCCACGCGCCAGAACAATGTCGCCGATGCGCCTGACCGCAATTCGTCCCAAACTCGCGCCGTAACCGTCACGCGTTCGCTTGAAGTGGGCACGGCCGGGCTGTGGGAAATGTCTAACAGGAACGGAGCCACATTAGCTTGCGCTACCGAATTGATCGACCCCGGCGTACCCCCATCGAGCAGACTGGAACTCCAATTCTGTCCCACGTCATTGCTGTGATTGGCCTGAATCAACTCGAGAGATTTGTTGCCCCCGTTGTGCCCCGCCGACCAGATCCAGCCGCGATGGCCACGATCTTCAGGGCCTTCGGTGCGCACCGACCAATCGCCCTCGTCTGCATATCGGAGTTGGTCAACGACATGGCCCGTTGCATCGACCAGCTCGATTGTCTCGCCGCTGTTACTCAACGAACCCTGCCAGCCAGCCACATAGGAGCCAACTTGCGGATACTTGGCAGTGAATGACGACTCGGTGGCGGCCACCACCAGGTATCCACCGGCGGGAATCGTTGCATCGGGCAAAGTCATCTGCACGCCGCGCGTGAACTGCCAACCACCGACATTGATCGGTTCGAAGCTTCGATTGTGCAGCTCAATGAACTCTTCCGCCACATTCTCGGCCGTGAGCATGTCGACCTGTGGAAGACGGTACATGATCTCACTGATAACAACCGCACGCGATGGATCCGAAATGGGCTGCCCTGGATTGGCCGCACCCGGAGACGCTTGCGGAAAAAAACCCTGCATCGCGAGATCGGTCGAAACGCCGTAAGACACATCATCCGACTGCGATGGATACTGGCCGCCATAGTCGAACTCGACCGTTGATCCGTCGGGATGAACCAAACCCAGATACTCACCGTCGGCATTGAGCTTGAAATTTGTGTGCAACGTCAGGTTGGGGTTGGTGCGATCCTTCTCGGACGCGAAGATCACTCGGTACTCACCCGGGCCGAGCGTGACGTTGGGCAGTTGCCACTTATTGAGATTGTCCGATTTGTCGGTCAGATGCCAGCCATCCAGATTGACCGACTGATCTTCCGTGTTGTGGATCTCGATCCAGTCCGTGAATTCCCCATCGTCATCGGCCAACGTCGTATCGTTGGCGGCCATGAACTCGCTGATGACGACGGCCAGAAGCTGTCGCGATTCGAGGTTTTCCCAGCGCAGCGGGTGACGACGCCGCGGTGGTCGCGAGAGTCGCCGATGCCGGTAGATCGATCGCCGATCAGCGCACAACTTTGTTCTTCGAAAAAGCATCGTTGGCCCCGTCAGGTCCCTTGCCGTCTGATCGTGGGAGGGACGCGACGACTACGCCTTTCGGCCAGCAATGTGAACGTCGCCTCTGTTCCCTTAGCAATCCTTCATGTTAAGAGATTGCCCCGTTTTTAGCGGAAACAAAATGAAAAAGTACTCATCGAACGACAAGAAAAATCTGATGCTTATGCTGCCCGGTCGCCGTTGCTTAACGCTCACCTGGCAAATCTCAACAACCCGATTCCACTTGCACGGAATTCTTAACGTCGGAATCGAGCCGTCGGGGAGTGCCAAATCAACGCTTCCGACAGAGGCGACGATCCGGATCGACGGTCATTCGATTGACTCGAGGGCCTGGCGGGCTTGGCGGACTTCGTCGATGGCCCAGGGCTTGTCGGCATAGAGGTCAATGATGCCACGGTAGATTACCTGAGCTTGATCTGGTTGCTGCTCCGAGATCCATCGAGCGGCTTCGTCAAGTCGTTGTCGAATCAAGACAAGATGTTCGCTGCTTCGATCGCGAATCTGCTGTTCTAATTGCGCGAGTCGGCGTCGCGCCAAGGCGAGACAACGCTTATCGGCCTGGCTGGCCGTTGGATCGTTGTCGTAGACATCCAGCAACGCCCGAAGCTGCCGCGCGGCTAGTTCTGGATCCTGTGCAAGATGGCGAATCGCCGCAAGATATAGCTGTTCCAAGGGAGAGGTCGAAGAGAGTCCTCGTCGGGCGCGAGTGTCCAATCGTCTCTGCAGTTTTTCGATTTCGATCGTTTCGAGAAGCTCGGCCACTTCCGCGTACCGCGCGTCGCCGGAATAGAGCTCAAGGAATCGATTGACTTGAGTTTCGGCAGCGCGGACGGTGCCGGACTGAGTGAGCTCAGTGATTTCTTCGTACAACGCGTCTGCCGAAGGTGGCTGACGCCATCTCTGAAAGAGGACGACTGCCACAAAGCAGATGATCAACATCGCGGCAAATCCGAAGATACCACTCCAGGGAATCGTTGACGGGTTCCGATTCTCGGTTTGGTCAATCCGATAAAAGTGCGACTCGCTGGAGGCACTGGAGTCTGGTTGTTCTTCGGTGGACACATGAAGTTCATCAACGTTTTGTTGAGGTCGCCCATCACGCAGCTGCACGGTCGGTCGGTTGGCGATCTCTTCATCTTGATCAGAAACCTCAGGGACTTCATCTTCGTCACGGGGATGAATGGATAACGCATGTTCCATCGCCTTCAAGCGATGAGACACAGCCAGAGCGGTCGGCACGCGGCGTGCCGGATCCTTCTCGAGAAGTTGGTCGATTAAGTGCTCTAGTTCAACGGGGACGTCGGCTGCTAGTCGCCCCACCGGAATTGGCGTCTCGAAGCGCACCTTGTGAACAACTTCGGCAATTGACTTGCCAGAAAAGGGAGGTCGTCCGGCCAGCAACGCGTACATCACAGATCCGAGACTATAGAGATCGGAGCGAGGACCGACAGGCTTGCCTTCACCCTGTTCAGGTGACATGTAATCGGCAGTCCCTAGCACGCTGTCGGTCGTGACCCCGGTTGCGCCGAACAGTTTGGCAATGCCGAAGTCGAACAATTTGATTTGGTCATCGCGAGTCAGCAGCAAATTGGCTGGCTTGAGGTCGCGATGAATGATGCCATGGTCATGGGCATGTTTGAGCGCCGCGCAGATGTCGACGCCAATGCGAGTCACTTCTCGCCACTCGAACCTTCGGCCACACCGCAACTCCTCCTGAAGACTGTTGCCATCCACCAATTCCATGACATAAAACAGCCGCTCGTCATCCTGCCCGAAGCCATAGAGCTCGACGATGTTGGCGTGTTTAAGTTGTTTGAGTGATTCAATCTCCGAGGCAAATCGCTCACGAAAGCTGGTATCGGCAGCCAACGCTGGAGACAAGACCTTGATCGCCGCTAGCTGTTCGGTCGCTTCATCGCGCGCTTCGTAGACGGTTCCCATACCGCCGCGTCCCACGACACGCTGCAGGCGATAAGGACCGAGTTGACGATTTAGATTTGGATCGTGCATGGCCGAATGCCAATCCTTACGCGCGATCGATCACACCCTGTGGTCAGTGTGATTACGGACAGAAGTTAATCACCGCTCTATTGTACTCTGTTTAAATCTGAATCGACGACGGGCTGGGCTGCGCATGGACGTCGAGTGACGAGCGACATCAGCCGAGCGATGTGCAGCGATCGACGGAATGGCACGCAGCGTGCATTGCCTCGAGGCAGTCGGAGCGCGGAACGGCACAAGATGGAGATTTGAGTCCGTTCAACCTCGGGGGCCTTCTCAGGGGCCAGACGGGGACGACACTTAGTCGCTTCATGTCGCGAATTGCCTTATTTGATGAGCTACGCTTCAGTACGGACACTCGTCGACACACGTCATCTTGTTACGATTGTCCGGGTTGCTATTCAAATCATGCCGTTCGGCATTCGCGTTTTCAGCGGTGAACACAACTTTCAAGTAGACGTAGAGTTCCACTCACATCCGTTGTTTTTGGTAAGACCCATTCCGGGTCGACTTAAATATCAGCAATTCTCAAGAGACATGTGGCGTCAAGCATTGACCATGCTGCCGTTGATCGGCTAAGCAAGGTATTCTACGCCGACTACCGCTATGTTTTAGAGAGCCTGAAGTGCGGAGAGAAACCAATGTGTCGGTTTCGCTGGCAAACGATCGTGTTCGGCGTTTCACTTCCGATCGCCTTTGTTGCTTCGTCGGCAACGCTGACTGGTGCGGACGCGAAACCCCGCACTGCTTTTCGAGTGCCGACGCCCGAACCTGGTCGTCAGGAGCACGCTCTGATGCCGTTGATTCGGCATGCGGAAACGACGTATACCGAATTACGTCGCAGCGTTCGCGATTACTCCTGCATCATGGTTCGTCGTGAGCGTGTTGCGGGACGACTTCGCGCGCACGAATTCATCTATGCCAAGGTCAGGCATCGCCGGGTATCGAATGGTCGGATTACAACGCCCTTCAGCGTGTATTTGAAGTTTGCCAAGCCGTCACGTGTCAAAGGCCGCGAGGTTTTGTACGTGGAGCGTCAAAACGACAATCGCATGTTCGTGCGGCGCGGCGGCAACCGCTTCTCCTTCGTGACAACCCAGATCGATCCAGAGAGCGAGATTGCGATGAAGGAGAATCGCTATCCGATCACTGACTTTGGTATCGAGAATCTGCTACGTCGCCTCATCATCCAGGCGCGTGCTGAGCTGAAGGCGCCTTGCGACGTCGAGTATCTAACCGAAGCCAAAATCAACGGCAGACCGGTAACGGGAATTATCATCCGACCGCAAGAACGAAATTCCGATTCCGGCTTTTATCAAGCGCGCATCTTTGTCGACAATGAATTGAATCTGCCGATTCATTACGAGGCCTATGCTCCACCCAAGGAAGACGGCGAGAGCCCTCGCTTGCTGGAACAATACACCTACACTAAGCTGAAGCTGAACGTCGGATACGCAGACATCGACTTCGATGCCGACAATCCCAGCTATCAAGTCAAATAGCTTGGGTTACGCCGCACGCAGCACCGTCTCCCGTGAATCGGTGGCGTTTGTGTGGAAGCCGATTTTCTGAGCAATGGCAAACGGACGGTTGCCATCTCGCTGGTAGTAAATCCTCGAATTCACTTCGCCCAGCAGACCCAGGCTCAACAGCTGAAGACTTGCCAGGCAGCAGAAGACACCGAGCAGCAGCAACGGATTGCCAGTCATGTCGACCTGCCGAAGCAATTTCATGCCAATCACCGTTGTGAGTGACGCCAAACTGAGCGCCATGCATCCCGCGGCCAACTTGCCGAACAGCTTCATGGGATTGGCAAAGTACTCTTGCATAAACTTGACCGTGCAGAGATCCAGCAAGACTTGAATCGTGCGAGAAATACCGTACTTGCTTGTGCCAAACTTGCGGGCGCGATGATTCGTGACAACCTCCACGCAGCGAGCGCCGCGTTGGGCGGCCAGAATCGGAATGAATCGATGCATTTCGCCGTACAGCTCAAGTTCGTCGGCGATCTCACGTCGAATGGCCTTCAACGTGCATCCCAGATCGCGGATCGGCAACCCTGTCGCCCATGAAATCAATCGATTCGCCAGCAGCGATGGCAGCTTTCGACTGATCAGGGCATCTTGGCGGTTCTTTCGCCAACCATGAACCAGATCGTATCCCTCCTCGATCTTCTGGATCATCATCGGAATGTCGGCCGGATCATTCTGCAGATCACCGTCTAAGGTCACGATCACATCGCCTGAGGCGGCCTCAAGTCCAGCCTGCATGGCAGCCGTCTGGCCGTAATTACGACGGAATTGAATCACACGCACCGAAGCATCACGGTCAGCCAACTCGCACAACTGCACAAAACTTCCATCCGTCGAACCATCGTCGACGAAGATCACTTCATAGGAATCGTCAGCTGCGTAGTTGGCAGACTGAAGTTGCCTGTAAAGCGGTTGGATGTTTTCGACTTCGTTATAGACGGGAATGACAATCGAAATGTGCATCAGGCTTTCCTTGCTCGATGATCGTTTGTCAGGTTGATGCTGACAGGCACCCTTACTAAGTGACGGACACATCGCCGTATCGCGAGTCGCACTCTAAACGGAATAGCAAATCCAACATCAGAAGATTTCCGCGGTTGAAGACATGTCGCGAGCTGCGTGTTCCCAACTCTTCAATGACGCCAAGCATCACCGTGGAAAAAGCATTGGCCACCGCCAGGCGAGGCACATGCTGCTGGTGCACACGACGGATGAATGGCTCTAGTTCCTTCATCAGATTGCCTGATCCCATGACCACGTAGGCCTGTAGCAACTCTCGCAGTTCGGACTGAAGCCAATCGGGCAGGCCGCTGCAGTCCGCTTCCGAAGTATCTTGGTGAGCCGACAAGATCGCCCTCTGCTCACAGACAAGCTTCAGGGTTTCGTCTCGCTCGAGCGTCCTTTGACGTTGCTGACGTCTTCGCAGCTGCTCGTTTTCTGTCGACAATCGCTCGCGTTCCGCCGCACGTGCAATCTGCCAGATCAGCTCACGTGGCGTCGCGTTTTGAACGGCAACGAACGCGTCGGCACCGAATTCATAGCACTCGGTAGCAATCTGACTGTCGGGTGCATCCCCGAGAATGATGACGGGTTGAAACGCATGAGATCCGGCGCGCACGGCGTCAACCGATTGAAAGCGATCGTGCTCGTCGGCGTCGTAGTCAATCAAGACAACGTTGTAGGTCTCGCCCCTCAGTCGTTCCAAGGCATCGGTAAGCGACGTCACCTCGTTCAATTGAATCTGGCATTCCGGCTCCGTATCGAGTGCCTTTGCCAACCAGTTTGACGGACTGCTGGGCCCAGTCACGTAGAGCACGCTGAGCCGGGCTGGCAGCGCGCCACGCTGGGACGTGCCAGGGATCTCCGTGCTGCTGCTTTGATTTTCAGGTACTGCCGGTTTCATGACGAAGAACGCCGAGTTACAGGCGGATCGCGGCCGCTCGCATTGTCTGATCGCATGGTCTGTGGGGCGAGTACTTTAATCGCGAGCCACCAGATCGGTCAACGTCCATACTTATGCGGCGGTAAAAAGTCGCGTAGGATGCCTGCTTATCTGAAATCCCACAATGAGGATCCCATGAAGACCATCTACCTTGATTGTGCTAGCGGCATCAGCGGCGACATGACGCTTGGTGCTTTGGTGGATGCTGGAGTCGAGCTCTCGGCGATCCAAGCTGGGTTGGACTCGCTGGGCTTGCCAAGTTGCACGCTCGAACAACAAGACGTCAAGCGACACGCTTTCCGCGCTACGAAAGTCACCGTCCACCACGAACCAGAGCACGCTCACCGTCACCTGCATCACATCACCGACATGATCGATGGCAGTGACTTGAGCGACAACCAAAAGCAGCTGGCCAAACGTATCTTCACGCGTCTAGGCGAAGCAGAGGCCAAGGTCCACGGTTCAACGCTCGAAAAGGTGCACTTTCATGAAGTGGGAGCCGTCGATTCAATCGCAGACATCGTCGGGGTCGCGATTGGCCTGGATTTGATCGGAGCGGAACGCGTGGTTTGTTCACCCGTACCGACCGGAACGGGCTACATCCAAATCGCGCACGGCAGGTGCAGCGTTCCGGCCCCCGCGACGGCCGAGCTACTGCGAGATATCCCGCTGGCCCCTTCCACAGTCGAACTGGAACTGACAACGCCCACGGGGGCGGCCATCGTGGCGACCGTCGCCTCCGAATTTGGTGGACTTCCTGCGATGACGGTTCGGACCATCGGTTACGGAGCCGGCGACAATGATCTGAAGCAGCAGGCCAATCTGCTTCGTTTGATGGTCGGTGACGAAGATACCGGGTCGGCCACCGCTGATCGCATCGCCGTACTGGAGACCAATCTTGACGATGTGACGGGCGAAACGGTTGGCTACTGCACACAACGGCTGCTCGAGGAGGGCGCCCTGGATGTTTACACAACAGCGATCCAGATGAAAAAGAACCGCCCCGGGTGCAAGCTGACCGTACTTTGCCAGATCGCGGACACGGCGAAGATGGAGGCGAGGATCTTCGCGGAAACTGGCTCCTTAGGTGTCAGAAGATGGGATGTCCAGCGACAGAAATTGGAGCGAGAAGCGGCACAGGTCTCCACATCGCTCGGCGTGATTCGGGGGAAGAAAATCACACTTCCCGGTGGTGAAACAACGTTCTCTCCAGAGTTTGAGGACTGTCAGCAAATTGCGCGGGACAAACAGCTCGCACTGCAAACCGTATTGGAGATAGCCAAAAAGACGCCAATGGAATAACGTATAGACGTGGGACATCCGCGCTGCCGACCCGAATCCACACCGTGACCAGCACCACAAACTGACCAGTCCACGCATCACAACTTCCACGCATTCCTACGTGGAAGGCATTCCCACACTGACGTCGCGCTTTCGACCTAGATTCGAATCACACCGGAAATCGAGACGGCTGTCGGTTGAATTCAACGCTCAACAATCCTGGGCCTCGCGGCGAGGCCCAAGCCGCTGTAATTCAACCGAGCAAGTTAAGACGGAATCTGCTGACAGCGGCGGTGCCGTCTCGGGCCAACACTATTCAACTGAGAAAGTGAGTTTGAAATGAAGTACTACTGGATCACTCTGTCGTTGCTGGCCGCGCTGATGATCGGCTGCAACTCGGGCACCTCCACCGAAGATCCGGCGGCCGATGACGGATCTGCCAGCGTCACAGAGGACGATGGTGGAGCCGTCGACGTTGATCTTCCACCGATGGACGAAACCGAGTTGACCAGCACCAACGACGAAGTGGGACTGGCGAGTACCAACGACACTTCGGACGATTCGGCCGATCTGCCTTCGTTTGACGAGGCTGCTGTTGATGATCCTGCCGCTGAAGCGGAGACGCCGGAGGCGATCCGAGCCGATCTTCTCACTCGTGTCAGGACGGCCCTACAGCAGCGGGACATCCCGACGGCCATCACGCTCCTCGAAGAAAGCCTCGACAAACTTCCGGAAGACCGTGACATGACATTGTCGCTAGTGGCCTTGCGGCTGCAGTACGACATGCAACTGGCGGGCCAAGAGGAACTGACCGTGGCGCTGGCGAGCATGAAAGAGACGGATGCGACGATCACGCGGTTGCTTGGCGAAGATCCTGAGCTTCCACCTAATCTGCTGCAAATGTTTCACATCAGCCGAGCGCGTAGTCATGCCCACGGGGGTGATGCCGACCAGGCAATCGCCGCCTTGTCGCTGGCTGCGGCCAGCGGTTTCGATCAATTCACAGCTGTGATCAACGATCCATTCTTTGAAAGCCTGAAAGGCAACGACGCCTTTGAGTCGGGCGTCGAGCAGATGAAAAAGAAGGCGACAGAGCAGAAGCTGGCCAGCTTCGAGTCGTTCGATTTTGACTTTGAGCTGACCGATCTGGAAGGAAATCCGATCAAGCTGTCCGATTACAAAGGTAAACTCGTCATTGCCGACATTTGGGGAACCTGGTGCCCTCCCTGTAAGGCTGAGATTCCGCACTTCGTCGAGTTACAGAAGATGTACCAGGACGACCTGGCGATCGTGGGCATTACCTACGAAAGGTTCGAAGGCGAACAAGGGGCGATGGCCGGCATCTACGAGAGCGACGAGAATCGCGCTGCGGTGATTCAGCGTGTTGCCACCTTTGCCCAGGATCAGGGGATCAATTACACGATCGCGCTAGGTGATATGGCGACGCAACAGATGATCCCCGAACTCCGTGGCTTTCCGACCACGCTCTTTATCGACCGGACGGGCAAAGTGAGGTTAATGGTGGTCGGCTACCATCCGCAGGAGCAACTCGAAGGATATGTAACGGCGTTGCTTGAGGAAGGTGGCGGGAAGCCAGCGGGATAGCCTTGAGATCTGCCGCCTGAGACTTGAGAATGGGAGTTTGTGCGGTGCCACCCGCTCCGCCCTCGTGATCCACCCCTCAAGCCTCTCTAATGGACAGCAGGATGGTTGACCAAGCCGCCGTAAATAGGCACCGATTTTCCAGCGCCATCACGTCCTATCCGGTTTGGTTTTCCGCGATTCTGGGTACGGCCGTCGGGGTGTTGGCCGAGCCGCCGGTGGCCTATCTGGGCTGGGCGGCGGTTGGGTTCGGGGTGGCGACACTGATTTGGAAGCTGACGATCGGGTCTCGTCAGCTCACCGATCAGGCGACGTCCAAGCTGCGCGCGGCGGCCAATCGGGAACATCGAGTCTATTTGCGGCAATTGCAGCAAAAGCTGCGTACCGATCGCGACCCACGGACCGGTGAGATGCTGCGCAGGCTAAGGGACTTTTACGGGCGGTTGGGTGTCCTCTCGGCCGATCCTGAGCTCCAGCGACCCTGGCAGCTCGAGGTTGTCGGGCAGGTCCGCACGTTGTATCAGGCCTCGCTGAGGGCGCTGGAACGATCCTATGAGCTGTGGAATCGTGCTCGCGACATGGCAACGGACGAGACCCGCCAACAGGTGCTGGAATGGCGGGCCGAGGTCCTGGACGAGGTCACCCGCAGCATCGACCAGCTCAACAAGACCGCCGATCAAGTTCAAGCTTCCATCCTGAAACGCGAACTACCGGAAGACGAACTAGCGCAGATGCGTCAGGAGCTCCAGCACGGGCTGAACGTCGCACGAAATGTTGAGCAACAGATTGAAAATCTCGAAAATGAGCTGAAACCTAATCGGACCGCCATTTGAGAGACGTTCTGACCCCAGGGGCAAGCCAAACGAATCCGACGAATGGGGTTTGACCGCGTTGAAGGGCTTTTGACCGCCCGCGTCGCCAGCCTTTTGACCGCGTTATTGTGTCCGAGTTGCATTTTTTTTAGCATTCGTGTCTGAGGCTTGCAGTTTCTGCCATTCAGTGTGGCGAACTGGCAGGACACCAGTTCGACTTAGAGGAGCCAAGCATGTTCAAAGCGATCGGCCGATATTTCCGCGCTATCGGGTATTTGTTCACGGGACGTATTGATGATGCGCGCCGCACGCTGAGCACCAACCCAGCCGTGGTCAAAGCGACGTATGACCGGGTCATCCAAGAAAAGACAAAGCGCATACATCAGTACAAAGAAGCCGTCGGCGCGATGATCGCTCAGGAGGAGAAGAAGAAGGCTTCGCTCAAGCGACTCACGGAGGAAATCACCAAGCTCAAGAAATTGCGTGATGGCGCTGCAGCCATGGCGCGCAAGGTGGTCGAGAAATACAACGGTGACGTGGAGGCCGTCAAGAAAGACGCGGAATACCAGAAGTGCCAGTCGGCGTTCAAGGACTTCAGCTCGAGTCTCGTCGAAAAAGAGCAGCATTGCAATGAGTTGGAAGACGACATTAAGGAGTTTGAAACCAACATCTCCGGCCACAAGACTCAATTGCAGTCTCTGCTGCGCGAGATTGAGAAAGTCCGCCAAGAAAAGCACGAGACAGTGGCCGACATGTTGACCGCCAAGGAAGAGCGAGAGATCTCGGACATGCTGACTGGGATCAGCCAGGATCGTACTCACGAAGAGTTGCAAGAGCTGCGTGACATTCGCGACCACTCCAAAGCAACGGCCCGCATCTCACGCGAGATGGCGGGAGTGGATGCGCAACGATCGGAGGCAGAGTTTCTGGAGTTCGCCGCCGAATCCACGGCCGACACCGAATTCGATGCCCTCATCGGCTTGACTCAACAGGAGTCGGACACGAGCACACAAGACAGCGCTGACAAAACGCGGATTCCGGAATCGTAACATCGATGGCCGAATTGAAGTACGGCTTTTTCTCGGATCTTGTCGAGATCCTGAACTCTGATCAGTCGCGAAGCGTCATCCTCAGCGGTAACGTTTATGACCTGTTTTTTAACGGTGAAGAATACGTACCGCTCATCCCCTTCGTATCCGAGAAATCCAAAACGAAGGGACTCCTGCGGCTGGTCTACGAACTGAACGGACCGATTCGGACGCTGGATGACCGCGACAAGTTGAAGAATGCCTGGATTGCTTGGAAGTCGGGCGTCGATACCGACACCTTGCTGATTCGCGGCATGCAGCATCGCGGCGAGAGCGAGTTTGAGATGCTCGCGCGGCAGTTTGACAAAATGGTGCTCGACGCCATCGGCAACCCGACTCTCGCCCTGGAAGCTCTGCGTCAGCTAACGATCTGTTCCCGTTCGCATCTGTCCGGCGATCTCTTGATCATGATCGAAGCGGCAGACATGTTGCTGCCCGCCGGGAGTGGTGATGTCGCTTCGCTGAACGACAAGCAACTGCATCGCATCGGCATTGTGCAGGACTGGTTTTCAGACCCCGCCTTCATGAACGGGGGTGATTCGGTGATTCTGTTTGCGGAGTCGAGGAGCCTGATTCATCCGCGCGTGTCGCGTCTGCCGCAGGTGCTAAACACCGAGGTCTCGTCGCCGACCCTCGACGAGCGTCTGCACTTCATCAAGGACTACTCGGACCGTGCCAAGTACAAGCCGAAGCTCTGGAGTACACAGAGAGATCTGGCCGCCTTTACGGCCGGATTGTCGATCCATGCACTACGGCAATTGCTGCTACGCGCATCCTACACTCGCGAACCGCTGACGCCAGTTGACCTGATCAGCAAGGTCCAGGACTTCATTCAATCGCAGCTTGGCGAAGATGTGATTGAGTTTAAAAAGCCCTCGCATCGATTGGATGACGTGAAAGGCAACACGAAGCTGAAATCGTTCATCCGACGCGAGTTACTCCCCCGATTTCGCGCGCCGCGAGAGAAAGCACTGGCCGGTGCAGCGGTGGCAGGACCTATTGGTGGCGGGAAAACCTTCATTTTCGAGGCCGTCGCCAGCGAAATGGATGTGCCCGTCTTGGTGCTCAAGAGCATCCGCAGCCAGTGGTACGGCCAGACCGACGTGATCTTCGAGCGCTTGCGGCGAGTTTTGGAAGCGCTGGAAAAAGTTGTTATATTCGTGGATGAGGCGGACACACAGTTCGGTGGCGTAGGCAGTGAAACCCATTCCACCGAAAGGAGATTGACGGGCAAAATCCAAGCCATGATGTCCGACCCCAGATTACGAGGACGGGTTATCTGGCTCTTGATGACAGCCCGCATCCATCTCCTTTCGCCCGATATTCGACGTCCAGGGCGCGTTGGCGACCTGATCATTCCGGTACTGGATCCGGATGGCGATGACCGAATTGAATTCGTTCGTTGGGTTGCCCAGGCCGTCCTCGAATCACCCTCCGAGGATGACCTCGACCAAATTGACGAACTGACTTCCGGATATTCCGCTGCCGCGTTCGCGTCGTTACGAGCTCAACTTAAGGGTTGTGATGCTAAGACAATTGATCAGGTGATTGAGATTGTTAACGATCTGCTGCTGCCCGATATCGAATCGACTCGTCGTTATCAGACATTACAGGCTTTGCTAAATTGCACTCGTCGATCACTATTACCAGGTGAGGAAGTAACCGAACGGGACCGAGAAGGCTGGCACCAGGAGATCCTAGCTCTGCAGGCTCAGGGGATCCAATAGTTTGTCAAATTCCCTATCGTTTCGTGACGTCGCTAACTGAGATGTTGGACGACCACTTGGGATCTTGAGGGCGTTGCCATGCCTACGATTCTGCTTGTTGATGATTCAGCCACTGATCGGCGTATGATCGGCGGTGTCTTGGAACGCAACGGTTTTGCTGTTCGCTATGCTGAAAACGGCGCCGGTGCATTGAAACAGCTGAAAGGGCATCAACCTGAAGCCGTCTTAACTGACATGCAAATGCCCGAGATGGATGGGCTGGAATTGGTCAAATCGATTCGTGTCCAGTTTCCGGAAGTCCCCGTCATCTTGATGACCGGTCATGGCAGCGAAACGCTTGCCGCGCAGGCCCTCCAAAGTGGCGCCGCCAGTTATGTCCCCAAGTCGCAATTCAACAAGGTGCTTGTCGACTCGGTCAAACACGTCTTGGAGCTGGCACGCGGAGATGCCAACTACCGTCGTTTGATCGACCACACTACGGTCACCGATTTTCAGTTTGAGCTTCCAAACGATCGGGAACTAATCGAACCGCTCGTCTCCCTCGTCCAACAAATGATCGCGGGGCTGCAAGTCTGTGACCCAGCTGGAAGACTTCAAGCTGGGGTCGCCTTGGAGCAGGCAGTCTTGAATGCCATGCAACATGGCAATCTCCAACTTACCTCTGAACAAATCAAGCAAGACGAACAGCGTTCCGCAGATGACGAGGGTGAGTCCTTGATGGAAGCTCGCAACAAAGAAGCTCCCTACAAGGACCGCAAAGTCTTCGTGCGTGCAGTGATTACCTCGGGAGAGGCGCGATTCGTTGTGCGAGATGAAGGCCCTGGATTTGATGTGCAAAACAGCTTGGATGTCTCTCTAGGCGACGACGAAACGGCCGGACGTGGCTTGGTGTTGATGTGGGGCTTGATGGACAAGGTAATCTACAACAAGGTGGGAAATGAAGTCACCTTGATCAAGCGAGCGCTGGAACCGGCACCTGTCCCGGCGACCGCCGACGCCTCGGACACCGCCACCGACGACGTTGCTCCACCTCAAGAAGATCAGAAGTTTGGCGAGTTGGTCCCTCTGGACGGTGGCAAGTCGATTGTGTTGACGCAGCCTCGCTTGAGTGTCGGTCGAGACCCTTCCTGTGACATCGTCCTCTCACATTCGGACGTCTCGCATCAACACTGTCTGCTCTACATGTACGGCGGCTGGTGGTATGTCAAGGATCTGCGGAGCGCCAACGGCACACGCATTAACAAAACACTGGTCGACCAGAAGCGCATCTCACCCGGGGCGACACTCATGATTGCGACACACCAATTCGAAGTTCGCTACAGTCCCTGGGACCTGGGCGCCGTCGGCATCACTCCGCCGATCGATCCGTTCTAGCAGAGGTGGCGGCGAGAGAACCGAGCAACTGCTAACCGGACAGATAGTCACGTAGCTGCTGCTGCAACTGGCCCGCCAAATCACGCAGCCGATCAAGCTCCCCGTCACACCCATTGAGGTCTCCATTTCGACCGCGTTCTTCGAGCCCTCGCGCTACCGTGATGAGGTCGGGACAGCCAAAGATCTGCGAGGTGCCCTTGATCGTATGTGCAGCGCGTTGGGCGGCCGTGCTATCCTGCGCATCGATGGCCGTTTGAAGTTCGTTGATCAGCTGCGGACATTCATCTAAGTAAGCTTGAATGACCTCGGCCAACAATTCCTCATCGCCGTCCACGCGTTCGAGAGCAACCGCAACGTCCAACATCGATGCCTCATTCGCTTGTGATGGATGATCGCCTTGCGGCTCGTCAGGAACCATACTTTTGATCGCCTCGTAAAGGTTTTTCTTGCGAATTGGTTTGGACAAATAGCCGTTCATACCCGCCGCCAGGCATCGCTCGTCATCGCCGCGTTTGACGTGAGCTGTCATTGCAATAATCGGAAGCCGCTGGTGATCGTCTTCCAGATCGCGGATCTGGCGGGTCGCCTCGAGACCATCCATAATGGGCATCTGCACATCCATCAACACCAGGTCGAAATTGTGCTTACCAGAGCGAACCAGGTCGACTGCCTCCAAGCCGTTGTGGGCAATCGTCACATCATGCCCCCACTTGCTCAACAGCCCTTTGGCCAGTTTCTGGTTCGCGTATCCATCTTCGACCAACAAAATGCTCAAGGTACGTGTGGGAGGTAATTCTTCCGATTTTGATGTGGCGGCTTGTTCGGGAGCCAGTCCGAGTGTTTGGAGCACAACACTCCGCAACTCAGCTTGTTTGACAGGTTTCAGTAGTCTCGCTTGGACTCCCAGATCATAGAATCGTTCGGTCTCAAACTCGCGTGTCCCGGAGGTGAGCATGATGATACGCATTGCTGGAATCCCCGGAATCTCACCCACTCTCTGGACCACTTCCAGTCCGTCCATTTCCGGCATGTGATGGTCGGTAATCAGCAGCTGGGGCAAGCTGTCAGTTTGTGTCGGTTCCAGGCTTGCCAACAGCTCGCCGCCCGCAGAGAATGTGCGAACCTCCATTCCCCAACCGGTGAGAACACGTTGCAGAATCTGCCGGTTTGTCTCGTTATCGTCGACAACCCAAACGGGCACACCCCTCAACAGATCTTCGTCATCTTCACGCTGCACATCGTCGTGGCGGACACGAAATCGACACGTGACATGAAAGCTGCTCCCGACTCCAACTTCGCTCTCCACAGAGACGCGTCCACCCAGCAATTCCGATAATCGCTGCGCGATGGCTAAGCCCAACCCCGTGCCGCCAAATTGCCGCGTCGTCGATGAATCCGCCTGTTGGAAGGCTGCGAAGATATTACCGAGCTGCCCCTCCGGAATTCCGATTCCCGTGTCGGAAACACTGATCCGCATTTCGACCTCGTCAGCGGAAACCATGGTGCCAGACGCAAGCAGGACCACTTCGCCGTCGGTGGTGAATTTGATGGCGTTGCCGACCAGATTCACGATGATTTGAGTCAACCGTGTTGGATCGCCCTCCAGTGCATCGGGAACCGCATCTTCGACGTGCCAGGCGAGCTCCAATCCTTTGGCGTGCGCGCGAAAACCGAGCGCCCTGAGCGTATCGCCCAACACCTCTCGCAGCCGAAACGGTACGTTCTCAAGTTCAATCTTCTCGGCTTCCACCTTCGAGAAGTTGAGAATCTGATTGATAATCGCCAGCAACGATTCCCCCGAAGTCAGCACAGTGTCCAAGTAATCGCGTTGCGTGACCGTCAGCTTGGTACCCAACACCAATTCCGTCATCCCGATGATCGCATTTAACGGCGTGCGAATTTCGTGGCTCATGTTAGCCAGGAAATCGCTCTTTGCGCGGTTGGCTGCCTCGGCCGCCTCTTTGGCCTGGCGTTGAGCCTCCTCGGCTTGCTTGCGTTTGGTGATATCTCGCGAGATCCCAAACGTACCGATGATGTCGCCTCGATAGTCGCGAAGTGGTGCCTTTGTGGTCGACACCCAAGTCTTGTCGTTATCTGAACCAATCAGCTCCTCTTCCTTGCCAACGAGGGAGCGTCCGGTTTGCATCACGCCAAGCTCATCTTGCTCCGCCTGACGCGCATGCTCTTCTTTGAAGAAGTCGTAATCCGTCTTGCCAACAGCATCTGAGGGGTCGTTGATACCTAGCAGTTTGGCCTGTGCCCGACTCACTCGGACGAATTGACCACGATGATCCTTGAAGTAGATACAGTCGGGCGTGTTGGCCAGCAGGGCATTGAGCAACTGGCGTTCGCGATCCAAGGCTGCCACGGCCTGCTTGTAGGCGGATACATCCCAGAAGATGACCTGCGTCCCGATGATGTCGCCTGATGCCGAACGGATGGGAGCCTTGCGGACCTCGAAGTGACGTGTTTCGCCGGCGCTGCGGTTCTCTTCGACGCCGGAGAAGATCTCACCGGTTCGCTCGACCAACATGTCATCGTGGCGGTACTTCTCTGCCAGTTCCTTGGGAAAGAAGTCGTAGTCAGTCTTTCCAATGACTTCGTCTAATGACAATTCGACCAGACGGCAGTACGCACCATTAGCAAACGTAATCCGCCCCGAAAGGTCCTTGTGAGCGATGTGCACTGGCAGATTTTCGACCAGCGACAAGTAGAGCGTCTCCACGTCCTTGTCAGCTTCGACGTCCGGCTTTGAGGAGGGAGATTCATCCATGCCGTACGACTCCGCGGAGTGCGACGTAAATCAACCGTTTCGACAAGCAATGCGGCATTACACTTTAACAGATTCCCAGCGATCGGCACCCATTTCTGTGACACGATACCGACTGCCGCGCTGAAAAACAATCATCGCAAGTCGCCCTCGTGATCGCAATTACGGCATTGGCAGTTGGTGGTTACGGCGGGTCGTCGGCGACTGTGCGTTCGCGCCAGTTTTCTGATATGTTGAACTCGCCCCATGCTGGTGGAGCTGATGAATGCAGTATTCGCTGAAAAGCATGATGATCTTCTTCTTCGTGATCGCGTTGCTGTGCGCGTTCTCCTTTGCCCTGCCCCGCTTTATTTCCTACATCATCCTCTGCACCCTGCTTTTAATGGTCCCCGCGTGTCTGGTCACTGGCATCGTTTTCGGATCCGGGGATCAGAAGGCGTTCTCGATTGGAGCAAGCGCGACATTTATCACCATGATTTGGACGAACGGTCCGCTGAAGAACCTGCTGAGCTTTAGTCTCGCCGGCTATAGCAATTTGAGCCGGACCAACACCACGCTGACCGTCGTGTTGACTTTCCTGACCATCGGCTGTGCCGGCGCGGTAGCGGTCGTGACTCGGCGTCGACTCGCAGCACGCCACAGCGAGCCGCCGCTGCCACCGCCAACCAGTCCCCCTAAGGCTTAAGCACAGTTAGCAGCCACGCGGAATGCACCGCCGGCTTGTTGTCGTCTCTGCGCACCACAGCGCGGGACTATTCCTTCTCGTACATCCGCTCGATCTCGTCGGCGAAATGCTGCTGAATGATCTCGCGGCGCAGGCTCAGCTTCGGCGTCATCTCACCTTGCTCGATCGAAAAAGGTCGCTCAAGCAAGGCAAACCGACGGACTTGCTCGTGGTACGACACGTCCGAAAGACATGCTTCGACCCGTTGGCCAAATAGCTCCCGCACCTCCGGTTGGCGTAACACTTCCAGATCGGTCAGGTCGGTCGAGAGCGACGGCAGTTGCTGGCGGATGTGTTCGATGTTCGGAACAAGCAATGCCGACAGGTAGCTGCGATCATCTCCGATGACCATCGCCTGCTCAATCAACGAGTCCCCGGAAAGCAACGATTCGAGCAATACGGGCGAAATGTTCTTCCCAGCCGAAGTGACAATCAATTCCTTCTTACGACCGGTGATCCAGACATAACCGTCGTCATCAACTCGTCCCAGGTCGCCGGTGTGGAGCCAACCATCGCGAATCATTTCCGCCGTATCCGCATCACATTGCCAGTAACCCTTCATGATGTGCGGTCCGCGCGTCAGGATCTCACCGTCATCGGCAATCTTGACGTCCACATCCTTGATCGCCTTGCCGGCAGCCCCGCGGCGGTACTCTTCCGGTGTGCTGATCGAGATCACAGGCGACGTCTCTGTCAGGCCATAACCCTGCAGTATCGGCACTTCTTGTTTGATGAAGAAGTCAAAGATGTGATCAGGCAGGGCAGCACCGCCGGATCCGCAGTGTTTGATGCGCCCGCCGAGTATTTGCCGCAAGCTGCCTGGCTGATCAGCTAATCCCAGCTGCTTGAGTGCACGATGCACACGATCGAAAAAGTAGGGGACCCCGTTTAACACGGTCGGGCGAATGAGACCACAGTCAGCCACAACCGACTCGCGAGACTCAGCCAAGGCCAGTTCAGCTCCCGTCCCGATCCAGGTGTAGAGGTCACACGTGCGGGCAAATATGTGACTTAACGGCAGGAATGAGAGTCGGATTTCGTCCGGCTCCATGCGAAATTGTTCAATGACAGCCAGGGCATTCGTGACGAGATTCGTCTGCGTGAGCATCACGCCCTTCGGCTCGCCTGTCGTACCGGATGTGTACAGAATCGTGCCCAAGTCATCGGCTCGTCCGGAGGCGAGAGAGTTTGCGATTTGTTGGTCATCGATTTGGCCCCCTTGCAGCCACGCTTGAATTGGTGTGGTCCGCCTGCCGGCATCCTCCTCGACGGTCTCGTAGGTCACGATTTCTAGATTTTCCGGAAGTGAGTCGGCAATCGCCCGGATCTTGCCGATCTGCTCGGGTGTCGAAACCATCGCCACCTTCGCCCCACTATGGCAGATCTGATATCCAACCTGCGCGGCGGCCAGCGGTGCGTGAATCGGTACATGAATCGCTTGCGCCGCTTGAATGCTCAAATCCGCCACAATCCACTCGTAACGGTTCTCTGAGAGTTGCGCGACGCGGTCACCGGGCTTGATGCCTAAGGAGGCCAGCCCCGCAGCAACGCGGTAGACATCGCTCGCAAGCTCGTCCCAGGTCTTAGCTTGATATTCGTCGCCCTGCTTCGCATGAATCGCCGGTTGATCACCCTTGCTTTCGGCACGACTGACAAACAGACGCAAAATTGTATCGATCGACTCGCTAGACACGTTGTACCTCCCGCCCCCCGGACATGTGACGCGACGCTATTCTAAACACAGAGGCCGGCGACAGCGATAGTTGGGAGGGCGAGGCGGGCGAGGCTCCTGCCAAGCCGCAGAACGCATTCGGCTCGGCAGTAGCCTCGCCGCCTCGCCCTCCCGTCTGCGTCGCGCCACTCCCGTCCATCTCTCAGCATACGGATACGACGAACTCGGACGTTCGCTCCAACCGTTTGAGATTAAGAGATAAGAGTAAGATTAAGACTCAAGTGTCCAAACACGTGTCTGAGCGGAATTGCACCAGCGTCGAAATCCCTCGGCCAATTCGTGCATCCAACGCTCCAACTCGTCCGGCTGGACGGCTGCTGTTGAGCTGTAGATGCAGGCCAGCAGATTATGGTCCTCAGAACCGACCTTAGCTTGCATCGAATCCTTGACCGGACTGGCGATGGGCTCTGAGCTGTCCTCGGTTGTGCGACAGAGTGTTAGCAGCCCACACAGATTTAACTCCTGGCCGGAGGCGTTAAATACGTAGCTCTCATCGGAGGATCCATATCGCATTTGCAATCGCCAGCCGACACGATCCAGGGAAATGAGCGAGATCGGCAGCCCGCTGCTGATCGAGATCAGATTGATGAGATCCACGGCGTTGGAGATTTTGGGGAGCGCTTCGGCCTGCCCCACGTGACGCAGCAAATACTCCTGTGCCGGTTTGTTTCGACCCGATGGCTTGAACCCACCGGCGCGAAGCAACTGGCGGATCGCGTTTCGTCGCCGATCGCCGCCCGGCAGACCTGACGGCACGGTCCGCTCGACAGCCTGCTGTGCCTGAGTCAGCAATTCCGGCGGGCTGTCCGACACCACGGCATCGCTCGCCTGGACGAGGCCGACGCGGAGGCCGGCATGAATTTCATGCAGTTTGAATTCAACCATTCTGTCCCTTGTCTCGAAGTCCTCGCTGAGGGGCGGCTCGGCCTGGGACGGTACATCCTACGACCAAGAGGCCTTGATTTCTTTGATAATTCGGGTTTTGGTGAATGTCGGTATACAATTGGCAACCGGCGAAATATACATAAACTGAAGAGCTAAGCTTAAGCTTGGAGATGGTCTCTTTCGCGCGGCGCGGGCTACCCGATCGGAATCCACAGTGAACGAACAAGCGTTTCAACCCGAACATTACATTAATCGAGAACTGAGCTGGCTGGAATTCAACGCGCGTGTGTTGGAAGAGGCCCAGGACACTTCAACGCCGTTGATGGAACGGGTGAAGTTTCTCTCGATCTTCAGTTCCAACCTCGACGAATTCTTTATGGTGCGCGTGGCCGGTTTACGTCAACAGGCTTTCGCATCAGGAGCTCCGCAGGACTACAACCCAGACGGGCTGAAGGCCATCGCGCAGCTGCGTCGCATCGCCGCCCGCACGCGGCAACTGGTGCGTGATCAATACGATTGCTGGACCAACTCTGTGCTCCCGGCCTTGGCGGAGGAAGGCATTGTCATCTCGCCGCTGTCCGAGGTCAAAGACACGTCGTATCTGGATCGTTACTTCCAGGAAACGATCTTTCCCATCATCACGCCGATGGCGATTGACCCGAGCCATCCACGGCCGAGGTACCACAATCGCTGTGTGTATCTGGGCGCGATGCTCCGGCGGCGTGAAGGCATTGGACCCAAACGGTTGTTTGCTGTGGTTCAAGTTCCCCAGGTCCTGCCGCGTGTCGTGCCGGTGAAACCTGGTGAACCTTCCCTTGTCTATCTCGAGGACCTGGTGGCATCGCGTCTTCCCGAGTTGTTCGGGGGTCACAACATTGCGACTTTCGCACCCTTCCGCATCACGCGTGACAGCGACATCGATTTGATCGAGCAAGAGTCGGACGACATGTTGAAGTTGATCGAAGAGCGGCTCAAGGAGCGTCGACGGGCCGATGCCGTCCGCGTGGAAATCGCCGCTGATGCCGACGACGAGTTGGTCGAGATCATCCAGGCACAAGAAGAGCTACGCTCGGCGTCCGAGGGCGACGTGGATCTGTACGACGAGATTTATCGCATCCCGGGTCCCTTGGATCTCACGGGTCTGATGGATCTTTACAAGCTCCCTGACTGCGAACATATCCGTGATCTACCATTCACGCCGAAGATGTCGACAGGACTGCGACGCCATGGTGAGGGTATCTTCTCGGCGATCAGTCGACGGGACATTCTGTTGCATCATCCGTACGACGACTTTTCGCCGGTTGTCGACTTCATCGTCCGAGCCGCTCAGGACCCTCAAGTATTGGCGATCAAACAGACGCTGTATCGAACCAGCGGTGACTCGCCGATCGTGAAGGCGCTGTCCGACGCGGCTGAGGCCGGCAAGCACGTGACAGCGCTGGTTGAACTTCAGGCACGGTTTGACGAGGAAGCAAACGTCGGCTGGGCCCGGCAGCTTGAGCAGTCCGGCGTGCACGTCGTGTACGGCTTCCTCGATATGAAGACCCACAGTAAGGTCTCGATGGTCGTCCGCCAGGAAGACGATGTAGTCAAGCGTTACGTGCATTTGGGCACAGGCAATTACAATCCATTCACGGCAAAACTCTACACCGACCTCGGACTGTTCACTTCGGACGAAGACGTCGGTGCGGATGTCTCCGCATTGTTCAATTTGCTGACCGGATACTCCCAGGGTTACAAATGGCGAAAGCTGGTCGTAGCTCCCACGGATCTGCATCGCCGGACGATTGAGCTGATTGACGAACAAGCAGATTTAGCGACGCGGGACAAACCGTCGCGGATCTTCGCCAAGATCAACTCACTGGTCGACCATAAGGTGATCGATGCTCTATACCGGGCCAGCCAAGCCGGCGTGCCGATTCAGCTAGTTGTTCGTGGTATCTGCTGTCTGCGGCCGGGGATCAAGGGGATCTCGAACAACATCGAGGTCACCAGCATCGTTGATCGATTCCTGGAACACAGTCGCATCTTCGTCTTCGGGCCAGATGAATCGGCCAAGGTTTTTCTGTCCAGCGCCGATTGGATGCCGCGCAATTTCTATCGGCGCGTGGAGGTCATGTTCCCGGTCGAATCGCAGAGTCTACAGCGACAGATTCTGCACGAATTGATACCGACCTTCTTGCGAGACAATGTGCGTTCACGCCGGTTGCAGTCGGATGGGACCTACGCACGAGTTCGACCTCGGAAGGGCGACAAACAGTTCCGCTCGCAGGCCGAATTGTTGCTTGAGAAGGCACATATCGTTCAACTGCCCATGACCGTCGCTGAGGCGGCCAAGAACGAGAATGGGTCTGGACCCGACAACAAGAGTAAGAAGCGCGCGCGAGCCAAATAGCGCCCCAGTCATGAGGACATTGCTTGATGTCGAGGCCACGTCGCCTGATCGTGATGCGTCACGCCAAGAGTTCCTGGTCCAGCGGCGCCGCCACCGACCACGACCGACCGCTCAATAGCCGAGGCCAACGGGATGCACCGCGTGTCGCCCAGCGGCTCACCGAAATAGACTGGGTGCCCGACCTCATCCTAAGCAGCGATTCGCAACGAACGCAGGAAACGTACGCTGCCATGCAGACTGGGTTTGAGAACGAAGTGCCCGCAGAGTTTCATCGATCGATGTACCACGCCGGCTATGAGGCGATTATCCATGAGGCACCGGGCGTGCCGGATGATGTCAACACGCTGATGGTGCTGGGCCACAATCCAGGATGGGAAGAAGTCGTGCAACGGCTCAGCGACGAGATGGTGGTGCTGAAGACTGCCAACGCCGCATTGCTTGAAGGCCAAGGAGACGCCTGGCCCGAAGCGCTCGCGGGTGCGTGGTCGCTGATTGACATCATTCGTGCCCGCGAGCTATGAGTCCCAAGTCTTCGTCTTAGGCGTCCGGTAACGGTTTGATCTTAAGATTCCGATACAGGACTCGACTTTTCGGATCGTGAGCTTGGAGGGCGATGCGTCCGCTGGAAAGCTGTCGGTCGGGACGATTCAAATCATCGGGCTCGGTGTAGTCCGTGATTGTCTTGCCATCGATTTTCACCACGATGTGCTTGCCATCCACAATGATCTCGTAGGTGAACCACTCGTTGTCCTTTGCCACGGCGTCAAAGTTGTCCTTGACGTTATACAGCCCTCCGGTTTTCTTTGGGTCTCCGTGTGAATTGTTGACCTGAGCCTCGTAGCCCCGATCTGGCCACCCACTGTCCAGATACTTGGTGTGAAAGTAGATGCCCGAGTTGGCATTCGGATAGGTCATGACCTCTGTCTTCAGGTGAAAGTTTTTGAATTCGGCGTTGCCGTCTTCACCAACATAGAAAGCATGAGCCTTTGGACCGTGCACGACCAACAATCCATCCTCAACTCTGACTGACGAAGGGTTTTCGCTTACCTTCCAACCCGACAGGTCTTCGCCATTAAATAACGAAATCCAACCGTCCTCTTCGGCCGCCAAAGGCGCGGCCATTAAAGCCCAAATCAATACGACCAGTTTCGGTATGCGTTGCATGAACAGAGCCCTTAACATGTAAACGGAAACACGAGTTCAAGACAGCCATCGATTGTAACGAACCGGCCATCGATGATAAGTCGCGAAGCTGGATCGCCAATAAAAAATGCCGGTGGCAGTCGGAGGATGGCTGCCATCGGCATAAAACGAAGAGAGCTGGCGTGGTCGACCGCATCGGATGGCGGTCGGGAGGGAGATGGTTCACCGAAATCGCAATCGGGATGCCAAATCGACTGGCTCCGCAAAAGTAGGGCTTTTTCCAGCGAAACGTCACCCCTGCCGGGCAACCTGTCTTTGAGAAGCTGGTGGCGAAAAGAAACACGTGTTGCCAAGATTCAACCGAGCCGCCACCCGGGGCCTGTCGGCGCCCTACCAGGCACAGAAGTCATCTTGTCGGAGGAACCTACCGTTGCAGAAGCATGATTCCCGCCAAGACCTTGAAGTCGATCAGCCGACCGCTGCTCCGCTGTTGATCGATCCAGTCAGAAACCTCCGAGATCGGCACGCGGTGCACGGTGATCTCTTCCGTATGATCACCGCCACCATCTCCAACTCGGACGACATCGCGGGCAACTAGCAAGTGCACTCGCTCGTCCGTCAAACCAGCCGACGACGCGCCTTCCAGCGCAACTTCGAACTCGCGAGCTTCATAACCCGTTTCGTCCAGCAACTCGCGATGGGCTGCCTCCTCCAGTGTTTCGGACGACCGATCTGATTCATCGCCAACCAGTCCGGCAGGCAACTCAATCACGTCAGCGGCCACGGGAATCCGATACTGCTGAATCAAAAGAACGTGATCATCTTCGGTGACGGCAATGATCGCGACGGCCCCAATGTTGTTGGGCCGCTGAGCGTAGGTCCAGTGTTGATCTTGGATGAGGCGAAGATATTTGGTCTCTGCTAAGACCACGGGCTCGTCGGAATTCATCATCGTCCGTTGTAGGTGCTAAGAAAAAGTTATGCCGCGGTCGAGCGACCGTATTACCGTAGCACACAGTGCGGTTGACTCGCGATGGCAAACTATCGTGCCGACCTTGATTGTGCTACAACCGATGAGCTACCGCTTGATTTGGACCGGCTGGCCCTTTGCATTGACCGAATTCGATTCGGGCGTCGAATCGCGCGAAGCGCCGGATGATCGCAGCTGTGATCGTTTTTGAAAGGCCACGTTGTCACATGAGCTTGTATTTTGCCGAAGGATCACCGACGACCAACTTGTCGGATGACGATTTGAGAAACGCACTGGCGGAGAGTTTTCGATCACTCGGTATCCGCGAACGCGTGTTGGTGATTCCTCCGGACTACACCCGCTTTCATAGCCGGGCAGGCAAGCTGACGTGCTTGACCTATGAGCAGTTGGGGGAAGCGGTCGTTGACATCCTGCCGGCGATCGGTACTCACGATCCGGTGGCCGATTGGCAGCTTGAGCGTATGTTTCCGGGAGTTCCGCGCTCGCTGTTCCGTGTACACAACTGGCGCGAGGATGTGGTTACGATCGGCGAGGTCTCAGAGAAGTTTGTGAGTGACGTAACCGACGGTCTGTGGACGAAGGCCTGGCCAGCTCAACTCAACAAGCTCCTGTGGAACGGAAATCATGACCTGATTCTCTCCATCGGTCAGGTTGTGCCACACGAAGTCATCGGCATGGCGAACTATAACAAAAACATCTTCGTTGGAACCGGTGGCAGTCGTGGTATCAACGAGAGTCACTTTGTGGGCGCGGCCTACGGGATGGATCGAATGATGGGGCGAGCCGATACTCCGCTACGCCGCATCTTGAATGAGGCGGAGCAGCAGTTCTGCCAACACCTGCCGCTGGTCTACGTGCTGACTGTGATCGGGCAGGACGACCAGGGTGAACTGTGTGTGCGGGGACTTTTTGTCGGAGATGACCCGGAGTGTTTTCAGCGGGCCAGCGAACTGTCGCTGCAGGTGAATTTCACCGTGTTGGATGAACAACCTGAAACCATCGTCGCGTTTCTCGACCCCGAGGAGTTTCACAGTACCTGGTTGGGTAACAAGTCGGTCTACCGCACGCGGTTGCTCATCGCGGACGGTGGCCATCTGATCGTGCTTGCTCCTGGCGTCAAGACGTTCGGGGAAGACAAACAAATCGATCAATTGATTCGCAAATATGGATACCGGACCACGCCGGAAGTCATGCGATTCGTGGATGAGCAGGCTGATCTGCGTCAAAACCTTTCGGCCGCGGCGCATCTGATTCACGGTTCCTCGGAAGATCGATTCCGCATCACTTATTGCCCGGGCCACCTGAGTCCGGACGAAGTGCGTGGTGTCGGCTACGAGTACGAAGATCTCACCACCATGATGAACCGCTACGATCCGGCTGAGTTGCAGGACGGGTGGAATCTTGTGGAGGGCGAACGCATTTACTTCGTGCGCAATCCAGCCTTGGGGTTGTGGGCCGCAAAGTCTCGTGTTGCGAGCATGCAATGAACGCTACCATCCAGCCTTGGCAACGCGTTCTGTCCGGCATGATGCGCGCTGTGCGAATGGGTCGAATGCCTGACGGAATCAACGAAAGCCGCGACCAACTTGTGTTTCCTGGATCGTTCAATCCGCTGCACGAAGGGCATCTTCAAATGGCGGAACTGGCCTCGCAATGGTTTGAACGTCCGGTCGAGTTCGAGTTGTCCGTGATCAACGTAGACAAGCCGACTTTAGGTGCCATCGAAGTCGAACGCCGTGTCTCGCAATTCAATGAAGAACAGATCATTTGGGTGACACGAGCGCCGACGTTCAAGGACAAGGTTCGGCTGTTTCCGAGTGCCAAATTTATTGTTGGGATGGACACACTCCAGCGGCTACTGGATCCGGAGTACTACGCAAAAGGGTCCGAAGGACTCGCCGAAACCGTTCATCAGATCGTGCGACGAGATTGCCGGTTTGTCGTTTTTGGCCGCAAGATAGACGGGGTTTTTCGTGACGCCACAGAGCTGGATTTACCCGCCGAGCTTGCCGATCGTTGCCGTGTTGTGATGGCCGACGAATTCCGCAGCGACGTTTCTTCGACCGATCTGCGAGAAAGCAACGGGCAATAGCAGCAACGTCATTTCCAATTGCCCTTAAACTGGGCAATCCCTATACTTGCGGTTCCATCCCGTTGGCATGTTGCTCGCCAGTAGACGTTAAGATTCTTTTAACGAGGCTCAAAGTTCACTCGATGTCCACACCTGAGGTCAACACCTCCAGCGACAGAACTGCTCGCCTTTTCGCCGGTGTCGATGTCGGTGGAACAAGTATCAAACTGGGCCTCGTTGATGACGATGGCCATACGTTGCTGCGGCATTCGATTCCGACCGAGGAGGAACGAGGGCCAGCGGACGCGATGCAGCGTGTATCGGCCGAAATTGGGCGGATGCTGGAAGAGACCAAGCGACAGCCGTCAGAACTGGTCGCGGTCGGTTTGGCATCGCCGGGTACAATGAACATTGAAGCGGGCCTGCTGCTTCATCCCCACAACCTGCCCCATTGGTGGAACTTTCCAATTCGTGACTGCCTGCGAGACGCTTGCGGATACCCGGTTTGGTTCGCCAACGATGCCAACGCCGCCGCGTTCGGTGAGTTCTGGGTCGGCAGCGGACATGATTACCAAAGCATCGCCTTTTTCACGCTGGGCACAGGCGTCGGTGGCGGCATCATCCTTGGCTCGTTGTCGTTGGACGGCGAAAACAGCGCTGGTAGCGAGCTTGGGCACACGATCATCGACTTCACTGAATCCGGGCGAATGTGTGGTTGTGGCCAGCGAGGACACCTCGAGGCCTACGCCAGCGCGAAAGCCGTGATCAAGCGGACGGAGGAAGCGCTCGAGGCTGGTGAGGAAAGCACTTTGCGACAGCAACAAGAACAAGGTCCACTCAATCCCCTAATCGTCGCCCAAGAAGCAGAAGCTGGCGATTCGCTCGCCCAACGAATCGTGATGGACACCGCCATGTATCTGGGAATCGGTGCCGTTAATGTGATGCACACGGTCGATCCAGGCGCCGTGATCTTCGGAGGTGCGATGACCTTTGGGGGCCAGCAGTCCGAACTGGGTCGTAGCTTCCTCGATCGGATTCGCCAAGAAGTCGTAAGTCGCGCATTCCCCGTCCTGGGCCAACGCACCCAACTTCGCTTTGCAATGCTCGGTGGTGACGCCGGCTATATCGGCGCCGCGGGTATTGCTCGTGCCGGCCTCAATCAATCCCCCGCAGACTGACCGAGCTTCACGCGGCCAACAACTACGTGTATCTGACCAAATGACTCGTCGCGACATTCAATCCATTCGAAACTTCTGCATCATCGCGCACATCGACCACGGCAAGAGCACGTTGGCCGATCGCATGCTGGAATCGACCGGTACGGTTCAGCAGCGAGAGATGAAGAATCAGTTGCTGGACGACATGGAACTCGAACGCGAGCGCGGCATTACGATCAAAGCGCGTTCCGTGACGATGGACTACCGCCGCGGATCGACGACCTATCAGTTGAACCTGATCGACACTCCCGGTCACGTTGACTTTCATTACGAGGTGTCACGAGCTCTTACCTGCTGCGAGGGTGCCCTGCTGCTGGTCGATGCCTATCAAGGCGTCGAAGCACAGACCGTTGCCAACGCGTATGCGGCGATGGAACACGACCTGACCATTATCCCGGTCATTAATAAGATCGATCTGTCACACGCTCGAGTTGATGAAGTGATGATGGAAATGGAGCAGTCGTTGGCGATTGATCCGGACGATGTGATTCGAGTCAGCGCTAAGGCGGGAATCGGAATCGATGAACTTCTCTCGGCCGTCATTCAGCGCATTCCGCCTCCTCAAGCCGATCCGAATTCTGGACTGCAAGCGATGGTCTTCGACTCTCATTACGACCGTTTCCGCGGCGCCATTACGTATGTCCGTTTGATGAATGGCCAAATGAAAAAGGGCGACAAGGTTCGTTTCATGCGCGCCGGCACGAATCACGACGCCGTCGAGGTTGGTCATTTCATACCGCAGAGGGAACCCTGCGACGCCCTGACCGCTGGCCAGGTTGGCTACGTGATCTGCAACGTCAAGTCCATTGATGCCGTGCACATCGGCGACACGATCTGCCTGACAGACGACTCACAGGTCACCGCCCTGCCCGGCTATCAAGAACCCAAGCGAATGGTCTACTGCGGACTGTTTCCGTCGGATGGACAGGATTTCGAAGAGCTCCGAGATGCGCTCAACCGGCTTTCGATCAACGACCCGAGCTTCGAGATTGAACCGGAAACCAGTGAAGCTCTCGGGTTCGGATTTCGCTGCGGTTTCCTGGGACTGCTGCATATGGAAATCATCCAGCAGCGACTGGAACAGGAATCGGATATCGATCTGGTTCAAACAGCGCCAAACGTGACCTACGAAATTGTGAAAGGTAACACGGGGGAGACGGTTGAGATCCATCGGCCACAAGAGGTGCCTGACTCGGGCGAGATCGCCGAATTCCGCCAGCCGATTGTGCGAGTCAATCTTGTTCAACCCACCGAGGCGATTGGTGCAGTTATGAAGCTGTGCCAGGACCGCCGCGGAGTGCAACTGCGCACGGAATACCTGTCGCCAACACGCGCGATGTTGACCTACGACCTGCCACTGGCCGAAGTCATCTATGATTTGCACGATAAGCTGAAAAGTGCCACGCGCGGTTATGGGACCATGGACTATGAGTTCGTCGGTTATCAACCCGCAGATCTCGTGCGATTGGACATCCTCGTCAACGGCAAACGCGTCGATGCCTTGTCCGTGATTTGCGATCGGCGAGATGCCGATCGTCGGGGTCGCGCGGTCGTGAAGAAGTTGAAGGGGGAAATCGACCGGCACATGTTCGAGGTGGCCGTCCAAGCCGCCGTGGGATCACGCGTTATCGCTCGCGAGACCGTTCCAGCGATTCGCAAGAATGTAACCGCCAAATGCTATGGCGGAGACATCACGCGCAAACGAAAATTGTGGGCCAAGCAACGCGAAGGCAAGAAAAGAATGAAGTCGATCGGACAGGTCGATATCCCTCAAAAGGCGTTCATGGCGGTGCTCGACATGGGGGACGAGAAGAAGTAGCCCCTGAACCGACAACACGAGGGATGCGTACGAAGAGAGCTCGTCTTCAGATCCGCTTCGCCAGTTTGGTCGGCAGTGCGTCTGCCGAGCTAGCTAGTTCGACTTCGAATTGCTGGCCGAGACCGGCCGAGCCTCCTAAATTCTCAACTTCTCGGCCCCAAGCTTCATGATTTGCTGACGAATGGACTGTAACCCAAGTTTCGGGGTTTGCCCCTTTCCGGTATGATTTTCAGCGATTCCCGCAGAACCGGTGACCTGATATGAGCAAGAAAAAAGTCGAAACGCCCGCCAAAGACGTCACGCACACCACCGACCCTTCGAAATCCTGGCGCGAGGCGATCGAATCGATTGTGATCGCCATCGTGCTGGCGTTCCTGTTTCGTGCCTTCGAGGCTGAGGCGTTCGTGATTCCGACCGGCTCGATGGCTCCCACACTGCAGGGTCGCCATAAGGATATGGAATGCCCCGAATGCGGTCACCAATATCGGACCGGTGCCAGCGCCGACGACGAAATCAACAACGGCGCGGTTGTGGCAACGACCTGTCCGATGTGCTTCTACACCGCTCAGCTTAATCCTCATGAGTCGGGTCACCTGTCCAATACCGGTGACCGCATCCTGGTCAACAAGTTTGCCTACGAAGCGCCATTCGGAGAGCCCAAGCGTTGGGACGTGATTGTCTTCAAGTATCCGGGCAATGCGAAGCAGAATTACATCAAGCGATTGATTGGTTTGCCGGGCGAAACGATCAAGATCCGACACGGCGATATCTACGTCCAGCAGAGCGATGACTTACCGTTCCAGATCGCTCGCAAACCACCCAACAAACTCACTCACATGCTGCAAGTGGTTCACGATACGCGGTATCTTTCAACCGAATTGAGCCGCACTTCCTGGCCCAAGCACTGGCAACCTGAAGGCGAGAAGAGCGGTTGGTCCAGTGAAGATGGCGGTCAAACGTTCGTTCACAAGCCAACGACCAAGGGTCCAGACTGGCTCCGATTTCGCATGTATCCGCTCGACTTCCGAACATGGGGCTACATCCAGAGGAAGCTGTCGGAAGAAAAGGAGGACTTGGGAGGCATCGAACCCGAACCTGTCCTGATTACCGACTTCTATGCCTACAACGCCCAGTCGCGTCAATTGAGATACCAACAAGGTTTCGATCATCCGATTCCGCTGGGAAACCACTGGGTGGGCGACCTCGCCATCGAAACCGAACTGAAGGTGCTCAACGACTCCGGCAAACTCCTGCTGGATCTCGTCGAGGCAGGTCGACACTTCAAGTGTGTGATCGAGTTGGAAACGGGTGTCGCTAAATTATCAATCAACGACGGCGCGATCGCCTTTGATGGTGACATCAAGCACCCGACGGCCAAAACACGGGTCAACGGTAAAGGAAGTTACGACATTCGCTTTGCCAATGTCGACGACGAAGTCTCGCTGTGGATCAACAACAAGTTGGTTGAATTTGATCACGCAACAACTTACCCATCCAGCAAAGACCTTCGTCCGGTGACGTCGGAGGACGATCCGGGTGATCTGGCACCGTCTGGCATCGGTGCTGACGGAGCCGAATTGCAGGTGCAACGCCTGAGAGTGTTGCGGGACATTTACTACATCGCGACCAGAGCCAATGTCGGTAGCACGACCGACTACCACTTCGATTCTCGGGAGTTGATCGTGAGTGAGCTGTCCGATCCAGAGGCCTGGAATCGTCGGGAAAACCTGTTTTCGCGTCGCAACGAAGTCGTTTTCAAACTGGAAGAAGATCAGTTCTTTCCGTTGGGAGACAATAGCCCCTACAGTCGGGACGGACGTCTTTGGGAAAACGAACACTATGTCGATCGCGATCTGCTAATCGGCAAAGCCATTCTGATCTATTGGCCGCACGCCTGGCGGATCACCATACCGTTCACTGGCAAAACAATTCCGCTGATCCCGAACGTCGGTCGCATGGGCCTGATTCATTAATCAGCACCGACAATCGCGCCGTCAAGGAGGACGATTCGATGAGCGTTTTGAGCGTAGACGGGTTGGTCAAGAACTACGGTCGTCGACGCGTTGTCGATGGCGTTTCTTTCGAGGTAGACGCGGGCGAAATCGTTGGGTTGCTCGGGCCCAACGGAGCCGGCAAAACAACCTCTTTTCGCATGACCTGTGGCATGATCGAGCCGGACGCGGGTCGTGTGGAATTGAACGGCGTCGATGTGACGACATGGCCCATGTTTCGTCGAGCCCGTGATGGTGGCATGGGATACCTCGCGCAGGAGTCCAGTGTCTTTCGCAAGCTGAGCGTGCAGAACAACCTGCTTGGCATGATGGAAATGCTGGGCATCAAGCGACGGGAACGCAAGCAACGCTGCGAAACACTGCTGGATCAGTTCAAAATCACACACCTCCGAAAGTCACGAGCCTCGTCACTATCCGGGGGTGAACGTCGACGCCTCGAAATCGCGCGTTGCCTGGTCTCCGACCCCCAGATCATCCTGCTGGACGAACCCTTCACGGGGATTGATCCGGTGACGATCGTTGGAATCCAAACGATCGTCCGCAAACTCTGCTCACAGGGCATCTCAATTTTGATCACGGATCATCAGGTTCGGGAGACACTCGAGATTACCGACCGCAGTTACGTGATCCGCAGTGGTCGCGTGTTGTGTCACGGTAGCCCCGAAGATGTGATTCAGCATCCGGAGGCACGCAAATACTACTTCGGTGAAGGAATCAATCTGCCATCGAGCGGTCCGCCCGAACCCCACTTCTCGAAACAGCGTGATCGATCACAGCGTCGATTTACGGCAAGCGATCTTTGAGCCCGCTCTTGCGATCCCTGCAGTTCGTGACAGAATGAAGTTCCGGGCTGTCGATGTGGATGGGTCTTGATTCGGGATCGGGACGACGAAGATGCAACTGTGGTTTCTCGCCAGCGGCAATTGGCCCGATTCGATCGATCGCATGGCCATTGTCATTTTCCTGCTGGCCATCTTCTTGATACCGTTGATAGGGTATTGGTTAACCGTCCTGGACATCCGGTCCTATCTGCGTGCCTTGCGCGGGGCCTTGGTCCGCATTTCTGGCCCCGTTTCCGAACTCCCAAGCTGGCTGAAGGACGAAACGCCTCCCTGTCTACGATCACTGGGGCTGACACTTCCGTGCACCGAAGAAGATGTCAAAGAAGCTTATCGCCACCTCGCTAAAAAGCTCCATCCGGACCGCGGCGGCAGTCTGCATCGGTTTCTGCTGCTGCAGGAACAATTCGAACGCGCGATGGACTGGTTGGCCAAAGAAGACCATGAGTAGCGTCACGGGTTCTCTCTCCAACTTCCTTGATGTTCCGTCTATTCCAATTAAACTGACAGTAACGCCCTGATCGTCTAGGGCGGCTGTATGAATTAGGACGGTTACGTCGAGATGGACTTCAGAGAGAGACGCTAGTGATCGGACGACAAACTGTACACTTCGAAAAGATGCCAGGTTGCCCTGCGCGTATTGCTCGGTTGCGAGTGAGCGTGCAGAGTGTCCTGGCATTTTTTTGTTGATGTACGGTAGGTACGACACCGAGCGGGGCAACCCCCCGCAAGTCTTTATGGAAATCCCCGACTCCCTGTGTCACTGACGATTTTGCACCTTTGAGTTTGATCCAGTGGAGTGAGTCTAATGAGCGGGAGATTCCTCGTCGCTGCGCTGCTGTGCGCTGTGACGGCCGGACCGTGTTTCGCGGCAACGATTTTGCCTGGCATCGGAGGAAGCGTTTTGCCGGATGGCGTGGGAGCTGCGATTCCGGGAGTCACGGTTCAGCTCTATCGGGATGACGGCAACGGCGCGTTTGATGCAAACGTTGACGCGCAGATCGGAACCGACCTGCGGACCGATGCCAATGGCGCCTATTACTTCGACGAGCTTGAGCTTGACGAAAACTACTTCGTCTATCGCCCGCTCCAACAGATCATGGGAACGAATGTCAGCTCGGATGTTAGCGGCCTGCTATCTCCGGGGCTCCCATTGTTGGTGATCGACACATTCGACAATCGACAAACCGCCAAAGCCAACCCCATGACTCCTGTGGCAACGTCCGCGGTGAACGATCCGATGTCCTCAGCCATCGGCGGCGAACGCGATCTGTTGGTCGAACTGATGTCGGGAGTCGGCAATGTATCTTTGCGGTCTAATGCCTTCGGCGTCGACGTGCTTCAGTACGACACCATGGCAGGCGTGATGGGACATGGGATTGTCACTTGGGACGGTGTGGACTTCTCGGCATCGGCCACCCCCGCCTTGAAACTCGGCAATATCGACCTGACCGAGGGTGGTCAGGCGACGGGCCTCGTGGTCAGGCTAGGGATCGACAAGACGGGAATCGAAGAACAGCTCCGCTTCAGGATTTTCCGCGACAGTACGACTGAGTACTCGGAGGCGTCCGTCGAATTTCATGCCACGGGCGGCGGCGCGACGACCACGAAATTCCTGCCGTTTGAAGAGTTCACCGGGCCGGTAACACCGGACGACGTGAACGCCATCCAGATGTTGCTGGGCGATGGTTCCAAGTCGATCGATGCCCAGATCGACTGGATTGGCGCGGGGGGTCCGACCACCCATGACTTCGTCATCGTCCCGGAACCTGTGGCGACTGGCCTGCTGTGGCTGGGGCTGCTGGTGATCGGAGTCTTGCGACGACAGAGGAGTTGAGGTCTTCAGAAACTGAGCCGAGTCGGCCTAGACAAAATCGCGAAATCGCGAGGCCAGCAGTTCGCGTTTGGACGGCTGCAAGGGGAGATCTCCAAAGTTGAGGCCGGTCGCATCGTCGTTGTCTGCCAAGTTGGCGAAGAATAGATCGCTGGCGACAACGACACCGATATCGCCTGTCACCGATTCAAGACCATCGCGGAAGTCCAAAGGCTGTACCTCGCGGACAAAATAGGGTCCCGCCGCCAACGGTACAAACTCGTAGACGCCATTCTCGTCCGTGACGGCTCGATCAACTTCTCGTCGGTCGGCATCTTCTAGGACAACTTCGACACCCGCGATGCCAGGCTCACCCACTCCGGCAAGACCGTCGAAGTCGAGATCCAAATAGACGGATCCCGAGATCGACGAGAGTCGCTGTTGGATGGGGTCGATGTCGGTGGAAGTATTGTTGGACGGATCCAGTTCGACCACGTTATTCGGCTCAGTGACGGTCGCGGTATTCGAGAGCGTGCCGTCCGCATTTGCATCGACCACCGCTTCGACGGTATAGGTCACACTGCCATTAACGCCCAGATCCAACACGTCGTTGATGTCGCCGTTGCCGTCGGTGTTGCCGGACGCACCCCCAGTGGCCTCGCTCGTAAAGGAAACATCGGTCAGCTCGCTGGGGAACAGATCCTGAACGGTCGCTCCCGTCACTGGGTTTGGACCATTGTTCGTGACGACGATCTCGTAGCTGATCTCTTCGCCTGGAAAAACGGAATTCTGATTGTTGGTTTTGGTGATTTCGAGGTCGACCCCGGGCACGAGGACCGTCACATCAGCATCCGTGTTGTTGCTCAGATTTGGATCGATGACCCCCACCGGTTCAGTCACCGTCGCGGAGTTGACAATGTCGTTAGTCGACAAGGTCGAGACGGTTCCGCTCGCGTTGTAAGTGATTGTCGAGTCCACGGGCAGATTGACCAGATCGTTGATGTCTCCCGAGCCACTGGTGTTGCCTGAGGCTCCGCCAGTCGCATTGCTGGTGAAGGTAACGCCTTCGAGTTCCGCTGGGAAGCTGTCAGTGACTGTCGCCCCGGCGACATTGTTGGGACCGTTGTTTGTGACAACAATCGTGTAGTTCAGCACTTGCCCCGGTTCGACCGTCGTGCTGCCGGCATCCTTGGTGATGGCGAGGTCCGCGGTCAGCACCAGCGTATTTGTGTCGGTGTCGGTGTTGTTGGAGGGATCTAGTTCCGTTGTGTTCACCGGGGCGTCGACCGTCGCCGTGTTGACAAGCGGCTGAGTGGCCGAGTTATCCAGAGTTGCCGAGACCGTATAGAGCAGGCTGCTGCCGGCCGTCATGTCGACCAAATCATTGATGTCGCCGTTACCGGAGGTGTTTCCCGACACGGTCCCGGTGATGGGAGTACTGGTAAACGACACGGCGTTCAATTCGGCGGGGAAGATATCCGTCACGTTGGCCTGCGAAACGTCGCTCGGGCCAGCGTTCGTCACGGTGAACAGGTAGGTCGTCAGATCACCTGGCGAGATCGTATCGCGATTGTCGGTCTTCGCAATGATCAGATCGACTTCGCGGTTCAGAGTGTTCACGTCAGTTGAAGTGTTGTTGTTCAGATTCGTATCCATGACCGTCGACGGGGCCGTGACTGTTGCCGTATTTGAGAGCGTGCCAGTCGCGGCGGATGAGATGTCGGCGTCGACGGTGTAGACAATGGTGCTGCCCACTGGCATGTTCACCAGATCATTAATGTTTCCGGTGCCGTTGGTATTACCCGAGGCACTACCGGTGGCGACGCTGGTGTAGACCACATTAAGCAACTCCGGCGGGAAAACGTCATCAACGACGGCTCCAATCACATCCGATGGTCCAAGGTTTTCGACGGTGATTGTGTATTCAATGTCTCCCCCGGGTACGGAAGTCAACGCACCGTCGGTTTTGGTAATGGCCAGATCAGTAGGCGGCAAGTTGTTGGCAAAGTCCTGAGTCTGCGGTCCCGTCACACCCAGAAATTCGATTTGAGCGTCTGCCGACGGTACGCCTTCACCCAATCTCATTTGAATCGCATCGACGTTGGATGCCGAAACCGGACCGCTGAATGTACTGAACGGCATGAACAAATAGGCGGACGCCGTGCCGTCTGTAACCGGAATCGGCACGGAAGCGCTCGACACATTGCTCACATCACCCTGGTACAGCAAGATCGTCAGCGTGTCGCCCGCTCCAGATGGGTCAATTCCCAAGCGCATCGTGAATCCTGTGTTCGCACCAGATTCTGTGAGATCGCGACCATTCAGACCCAGCGAGGGAACAGGATTGGGATCATTATCGATGCCATCCCAAGTCAGGATGCTCCCCCCTTCAACACCCGATGTGGAGCTGTATTGAAGCACCGGAAGCAGGTTAAAAGGATTGACCGTCAGCTCGACTTCACCAATTCCGGTGTTGAGTGTCACAAACATGTCTCGTTCTGCGCCAATCACTTCCGTCTCGTCACCGAACGTCAGTGTCGATCCGTTGGACGTGGGGACCGGTGGTGCTGTGGCAACGACGGACTGATTCGTCTCGAATTGATCGACGATTAAGCTCGCTTCGCCCGGTTCAATCGCGTCGCTCGTCATCGGCAGGAGCGGGATGCCATCGATCGTTTGAGCTGGCTGAACGACAAAATAGGTTGCGTTACCATCCAGGTTATCGAAGCAATACAGACCATTGGCGTCGGTGTTATCGGTACCCACCAACGTGTCACCGCCGTCTGAGATCCCGTCGCCGTCGTCCAGATAGAGCTCCACAACGGCGTTTTCAAGTGCCTCACCCGGAGAGATGCTTCCGTTTTCATCTCGATCGACAAATACCGTGCCTGTGATCGCTGGCTCATTTCCCGTCACTGCCAGAAGGCGCCGCCCCTCCAATGACTCGAGGGACAAACGACGAGTTTCCTCTGCGGCTCTTCGCCGTCCTGTGCGTCCTTGAAACAGGCCGGAAATGGCATCCTTGCGCATTGCCGCATCTTCCTTCGTGAGATGTTGTTAAGCTGGGATCTAAGGGTCCGTATTGCGAGGTGTCTAAGGTTTATCGGTTATCACAACAGCTCAGCTTTGCATCCAGGCTATTGCTGCCTCGTATTTTGTCGAGTCGAACTTCACAGCGTCGCGCATGCAAGCTAGCGCCGGTAGCGAGTGGCAAAGCAGTTGGGTGCCATCTTGGCCGCCGCATGTTCAGAGCGGCGGACCCGATTTGAGAGGATGGCCATCACGCTGCCCTCCCGTCTTCCCTACAATGACGCACGCCGCTGTGTGATCCACCCACCTATTTCCCATAGGGAACGACCTTGACGACGCACCTTCGCAGACTTCACGTCCGAGATATTCGTTTCCCAACATCGCTCGAGCAACATGGCTCGGACGCCATGAATCCCGACCCGGATTATTCCGCTGCTTACCTCACGCTGGTAACTGACGGCCAACTCGAGGGGCACGGACTCGTTTTCACTCTGGGGCGCGGGACCGATCTTTGCGTGGCAGCCGTCGAGGCACTGCGCGAGCTGATTGAGGGGCGGAGCTTGGAAAGTATTACTGCAGACTTTGCCGGATTCTTCCGGGAGCTGACCGGCGACAGTCAACTTCGCTGGCTCGGCCCCGAAAAGGGTACGGTCCACATGGCTGCGGGGGCAATCATTAACGCGGTTTGGGACCTCTGGGCCAAACTGGAACAAAAGCCCCTGTGGCGACTCTTATGTGATCTCAGTCCCGAACAGCTGGTCGCTTGCATCGACTTCCGGTACATCACCGATGCGCTCACTCCAGAGGAAGCCAGTGAGATCCTCCGCCGCATGGAGCCGACACGCTCAGAACGAATCAGTGAGATGTTGACGTCGGGCTACCCCGCCTACACGACCAGCGCAGGTTGGCTGGGGTATTCGGATGACCGATTGCGACAGCTTTGTCGTGACGGAATCGCGGCCGGCTGGGAATGCTTCAAGATCAAAGTCGGAGCCAATATTGAACAGGATCGTCATCGGCTGCAACTTGTGCGGGAAGAGATCGGTCCGGAGCGAGTGTTGATGCTCGACGCGAATCAAATCTGGGACGTGAACGAGGCCATCGATTGGATGCGGCTGCTCGCCGATTTCAATCCGCTCTGGATCGAAGAGCCAACCAATCCTGATGACGTGGTCGGACACCAGCGCATTGCCGAGGCGATTGCCCCAATCGGTGTCGCCACCGGCGAGATGGGACAGAACCGCGTGCTGTTCAAGCAACTCATGCAGCTCGGCGCGATCCAATACTGTCAGATCGACAGTTGTCGAATGGGCGGCGTCAACGAGGTCCTGGCCGTGATGCTGATGGCGGCCAAGTTTGGCGTCCCAGTCTGTCCGCATGGCGGTGGTGTCGGACTTTGTGAGCACATCCAACACCTGGCCCTGTTTGATTACGTAGCGCTGACCGGCTCGTTGGAGAATCGCTGGACCGAATACGTGGACCATCTGCATGAACACTTCACCGACCCGGTCATCATTCACGCGGGCCGATACATGCCTCCCAAGGCGTCGGGATACAGCATCGATCTTCGACCGGAATCAATTGCCCAGTTCGCGTATCCTGACGGTCACTATTGGCAGACGAGACTTTCCTGAAACGTCCGTCATCAATCGTGTCCGCCGTCCGGGCACCCCCCTCGAATGACCGGTGCCCTTATTTCGGTCGCGACCTGGGACCTCTCGAATCGGCATATCCTTTTACTGAAAAAAGACTTGCATCGCCGATCGATTTTCGACCCTCGGCGATCCGGTGCCGAAGACGGTGGGACCTGGGCGGCAAGGGTGTGGTTGATGATTCACTGCTGAGACATGGTGGTCGGTCGGCGAGGGAGCGTCCCGCGTCGATCGGTTGCCTGTCGTTGGCTTCTTGCACCCTTGGGAGGTGGATTTTATAGTTCAGACTAGCACCTTTTTTTGCGGGTCGAACCACCCTCTTATTTTCGTTCGAGACATGGATCTGACCGCTTGGCGTGTCGAACTCGAAAGATGTTTGTCGCGTAGTTTTAAAGTCGGAAGATAGAAGGCTTCGGTCGATCCCACGTTCCTCCCCCGCACACCATGAAATCGGATCCACAGGATCCCGGTGAAAACGGAGATCACAATGGAAGCACCGGTCGCCACTGAAGCGACGGAGAGTGCCAAGAGCCAATCCGACGTCGTTGTCGAAACGCGGAATTTGACCAAGGATTACCGCGACTTCTGGGGTCGACAAAAAGTGCGGGCGTTAAAGGCGCTTGACCTGGAGGTTCGCGAGGGCGAAATCTTCGGGTTGCTAGGCCCTAACGGCTCGGGCAAGACGACCACGATCAAGCTGGTCCTGGGTCTCCTTTTTCCGACCAGCGGAGAGGCGTTGGTGTTTGGCAGTTCGGCCAACGACGTTTCCAAGAACGAGCGGATTGGATACTTGCCCGAAGAGTCTTATCTCTACAAGTTTTTGAACGCTGAGGAAACTCTCGATTTTTACGGCCGCTTGTTCAATATGACGCCCGATGTACGTCGGCAACGTGTCAACGAGCTGATCGAGATGGTCGGGCTAGGCTGGGCCAAACGTCGTCAATTGCGAGAATACTCCAAGGGGATGACGCGACGAATCGGTTTGGCCCAAGCGCTGATTAATAATCCGGATCTGATTGTTCTGGACGAGCCCACAACGGGCCTGGATCCGATCGGGACGCGCGAAATGAAGGACCTGATCCTGCGTCTCAAGTCCGAAGGCAAGACTGTCGTAATGTGCAGTCACCTACTGGCAGATGTCCAGGACGTGTGCGACCGAATCGCCATCCTTTATCAGGGTGAGCTGAAAGAGTTGGGTCGGGTCGACAGCCTGTTGAAGGTCCGCGACGTGACACAGATTCGCGCCGAAGGCCTCAGTGACGAAGCCAAAGAAGAGATTCGCAAGGTGATCGAGAGCCACGGAGCCAACGTGCTGGGAATTGAGAATCCCACGACGACACTTGAGGAATTGTTCTTGAACATTGTTCGCGAGAGTGAAGCTCGCCCAGGTCGCCGCGCGACTGAGACCAAATAGATCAAGAGGCGACCCAGTCCACGCGTCGCCGCGAGAAGAGAGCAATCATGGTTTTGGAGAAACCGATCGTTCCGTACCTTGAGTGGCTGGTCACGCATGGCCCTGCCTTTCTCGTGGTCCTGCTATCCGTGCTGCTGGTCGGTATCTTTTTCGGCTATTTGGCGGCCGCGATGCGTCACGGTCCAGTGGAGGCGTTCAAGGCCACCGTGCGGACGTTGGTCGGTGGCCTTGTGGACCTGGCACATCTCTCGCCACGCCGCGTCTACGCCATGGCTCGACTCTCCTTCCAAGAATCGATTCGGCGACGCGTGTTGGTGGTCTTCGTGGTGTTTGTCGTTGCGTTGTTGTTCGCCGGCTGGTTCCTAGACCCCGGCAGCACACACCCGGCGCGTCTCTATATCGACTTTGTCCTGACCTCGACCAATTACCTGGTCTTGGTGCTGGCGATTTTCCTGAGCGCCTTCAGCCTTCCCAGTGACGTCAAGAACAAGACCATCTTTACGATTGTGACGAAACCGGTCCGGGCATGGGAAATCGTGCTGGGACGAATTATCGGCTTCACCGCGATCGGCACCCTGCTGTTGATTCTGATGGGCATCTTCAGTTTCGTTTTCGTCAATCGTGGTCTGCGTCACACGCACAACATCAATGCGCTCGAACTGACAGCTGAGTCGTTTCAGGAAGGCGATCGTCGTTGGACAGAGCAACGAGGCGAAACATCACTGACTCGCCAGCACCGTCACCCGATCGTGATTCGTGACGAGGGAATCACCGTGGGGTCGACTCACGATCACATCCACTATGTCACTTCGACTGAGGAACAAATTGAAAAGCAGGATTTTCGGTTGGGCCCACCCAGTGGCCACTTGTTGGCCCGAGTTCCGATTCGCGGCACCTTGCGTTATCTCGATCCCTCCGGAAGCGCCGGCGCAGGCATCAACGTTGGCTACGAGAACAAGTATCGGATGTACATCGAGGGTGGCACGCTGGCCGCGGCCGTTTGGCGATTCGAGGGGCTGCGACCCGAGGACTTCAAAGATGGATTGCCGCTCGAAATGACGCTGCGTGTCTTCCGCACGCACAAAGGCATCATCGAGCAAGGCATCACCGGCACGATTCAGCTGGTTAAGCCGGCCCCGATTGGCCCTGACGGACGACCGATGGGTTCGGACGGAGGCCTACGTAGCCTTGAGATGAGCTTTACCCCGCTAGATCACGGCATCTACAAACGCTTTATCGATCGCGAGATTGAAGTACGTGACGCGATGGGTAACGAATCGACGGTCGACATCTTTGAGGAATTAGTAGACCCCGAAACCGGCGCTTTGGAAGTCTGGATTCGCTGTCTGGATCGCGGGCAATATCTGGGCATGGCCGAAGCAGACCTCTATTTGCGTGCGTCCAACCAGCCATTTTGGGTGAACTTCATCAAGGGTTACACCAGTATCTGGTTTCAAATGGTCGTTGTGACCTGCTTCGGGGTCACCTTCAGCACGTTTCTCAGCGGGGCCGTGGCGATGATGGCCACGCTGGCGGCGATCACGACCGGTTTCTTCAAGGCATTTGTGTTCGACGTGGCCAGCGGCGACCTACCCGGTGGAGGTCCTTTGGAATCGCTGGTTCGTTTAGTAGATCAAAGCAGCCAGACGCAGGAGTTGGATCCGGGTGTAGGGATCTGGATTCTGCAACGGATCGATGACGTGCTGATGGCGATCATTCAAGTCGTCAGCTATGCGATGCCCAATTGCAGCGTCTTCAGCACCAGTCGATTTGTTGCGTACGGCTTCGATATTCCCTTATCTCTGATGGCTCAACACTTCACGATCACCATGGCCTACGCCTTGGTCGTGTCAGCCGTCGGTTACTTCTGTTTCAAGACACGAGAGATTGCGGCATGATCTCGAATCCATCCTTTCAACGTAAAATCCTCTATGGTGTTCTCATCGCCGGATTGCTGGTGCCCTTGTACCTGATTAGTCGGCCAACGATGCGAGAGGCTGACGGGCGGATGGTCGAGGGTGGCATCCTTTCTCGGATGCGTGTCGAGAACGGGCTCTCGCAGGCCGATCTCGGGGAGATCGATCCGACTAGCGAGACGATGAAGCTGGCCACGCTCGGCATGAAAGGTATCGCGGCCAATCTGTTGTGGGGACGGGCGAACCGTTACAAACGCGATCACGACTACGATAACCTGACCGCAACACTCAACCAGATCAGCAAGCTCCAGCCCAACTTCATCTCCGTTTGGCAGTTTCAGGGCTGGAATCTCGCTTACAACGTCTCCGTGGAATTCGACGACTACCGATCCCGGTATTACTGGGTCAAACGCGGTGTCGACTTTCTGCGCGAAGGCACTCGCTACAACCCAGAGGAACCCGTGCTGTTCTGGGAAGTGGGCTGGACCTTCGGCCACAAGCTTGGCAAAGCCGACGAGTATGTTCAGTACCGTCGTCTATTCCGTGAAGACGAAGACTATCACAACGACTTGCAGGCTGACATTCCGATCGACAATACACGAGGTCCAAGTGGTCAGCCGGATAATTGGTTGGCCGGTCGCGAGTGGTTTCGGCGGGCGGAGCAAATCGTCGACAAGATCGGGACGATCCGCGGACGACTTGTCGGCGACAACGATCGGATCAAGCGCGGCAAGACCCCTCTGATCTTCTACTCACATCGACCGAAATGGTTGATCAGCCATGCCGAGGCCATTGAGGAGGAAGGCTATCTGGATGAAACCGCCCAGGTTGCTTGGATGCGCGCCGGTAAAGAGTGGAAGGAGTATGGCGAAAAGCCTATCCCCACCACCTATGGCTTCTGGATCCGGCTGGGCGACGGAGAATTGCACCGCCAGGAAGCGGATCGTATCCGACAAGAATTGCTCGACGCGTACCCCGGGATCGAAGCAAAGATCGTGGCCGACAAGAAGGTCGATCTGCCCGATGAAGCGATTGAAGCGATGGAGATACCCTGGGAGCAGCGCTCTTTCGAGCAAAACTCAATGGCCATCTCAGCCCAACGACAGCTCCGGATTGGGTTCGACGACATTCTCAATGCTGTCCCCGAATCAAAGCGGCGCGAAGCGGCGCGCAAAGTGAGAAGAGGCAAGGCAGCCGAAGCGTTGGCTGACGCCATCGACAACTATCGCGATCAGGTCAACTTCCAGTACTGGCAGCTACGCTGCGAAGTGGAACAAACCGACGAAGCCATCCGTGCTCGGAAGTTCGTGTTCGACGCCGAAGAGGCCTATCAGGTTGCCGACCTTGTGGTCATGCGAGAGAACTATGAGCGCGCTTGGGACGAGTGGGCGAAGATCTTTGAGAAATACCCCATCATGATGGAGGACACCACGGCCGAGACCCTGATGGAATCGATCGAACGCTACCGTTGGGTTCTCAGTCAGGATGAAGAACCATTCCCACCACCAGGTTTCAAACTCATACCGCTGCTTGAAATTCAAGATCCGAATTTCAATCCGAACACAGCCGTGGAACAACCATAGCAGGTCCTGAATTGGAGACCTGCTGCTGACCGCGGCTTCGCGGGATTCGACGCGAGACTGCCGAACCTACATTCCCAAGAATGGAACCGGCAGCAAGAACGCGTGTTGCTCGTAAAGGCTCAATCCGCCGTACCAAGATACGTACTGCGTGAAATAGACAATCAGGACGTAGAAGGCCACCACGGGAACCATCGAAAGACGCGAACTCCATCGAAAGATGAAATGTCGCGCGTGATCGATTCGCTGCGATCGAGCGATTGCCCACCCTGCCGCGAGTCGAGCTGGATACATAAAGACAATGAAGACCAGACTCGGTAGCCAAGCGGCCTCTCGCGGCACCAACTCCGCTTTGAGCAGATACAACGGCAAGGCGGACAGCAAGGTGGCCGTCAATGCGATTCCAAAAGCGATCGGGGCCCGACGGAAGCGCGCTCGCACGGCACGCAGATCAAACATCGTGGCCACCGAATGCGTTTCACCAAATCGAGCTTGCAGGAATGGCAAATAGATCAACACGGCGGAGAACAGCAAAGCACCGAGCATTCCAATCAAGACGCCACCCGGATTAGGCAAGCGCGGTGCCAGAACCAACATGCTGACCGGAACGAACAACCACATGCCGGCCGTAAAGAATCCCTTGGCACCAAGCATGAAGTAGGTTCGAATCCGTAGACTTGCCAGGAAGTCCCAGGTTGCGTCGCGGGCTTCCGGATAGATCCCGCCCTGCCGAATTCTGCGAACCAGTCGCAGCGGCGCGGGCCACAAGAAGTGTCGAAGTTTTCCGCCGCGGAACCAGGCCCAGACGATGTGGACCACGGTCACACCAATCGTCAAGACTAAGGCGACGCGCAACAAGGCCGCTTCCCGACTTGGCCCATTCAACAAGTACGATGAATACCAAAGTTCGGAGACGAATCGAGCCGGCCACAAAACGATCCAGGTGCCCAGGACGATCGAACCGACCCGAGCTGCTTTTCGAACACCCACGAATCCATCACGCACGCGACCTGTACGCACGATGCGGCCACTCGACTCCAGCAAATAACCCAGGCTCAGGAATTGCACGACCGGGATGGTCGCCAGCAGCGATAGTCCAACCAGTAAACTGAAAAATCCGAATATCCATTCGGATAGGCTGCAAAGTCCCAGCCACGCCTGTTTGATCCAATTCCCAGATGGCTTTGCGGGCGGCTCCGCAGCCGGTGAGGGTGCGTCGGGAAGCAGAATCGCGGAAAGGACTTCCGAGGGGTCCGATTTCGGCTGATTCTGGAGTGCTGCTTGAGTTTCGTGCCCTAACATCTCGTGTCAATCTCGGCGTTCACGGGACGACCAGAACAGAGCCCATCGACTGTTAAGACGGGCAGCCCAGGAACGATCGGAACCGGCAGCCGGCTGCTATTAATAGTCTTCGTAATAATTGCGGAGGAATTTGCAAAGACCTTGGAATTCTCGTCGAATAGTTTCAATAGCAACCCCGACGACCGAACTGAATGCGCGCCAGCGTAAAGTTCGTTTACCCAGTTGAACACCTCTGTCGACGGGCCCAAAACACCATGTGGTTAAGAAACGCCTGTTTTTTGCTGCTCTGTACGCTGGGACTGGCGGCCGTTGCCGGGTCCCTACTCCCGCGAAATCGCATCCAGCCCCCTCCCGGAAACGGCCTCTCCGACCAAGAAGCAGCTGAATTCCGAAGCGTCGTTGAGCGAATTGACGACGAATTCGAGCAGCACTGGGAGCGAGCCCAAGTTAGCCCTGCTTTGCCAGCTGACAACTGGACCATCATTCGGCGTCTGTCGCTCGCCCTGACCGGAACAATTCCATCGCTGGAAGAGATTCGGGCGTTGGAACAAGTCTCGGAGTCGCAACGCGTCGACTGGTGGATCAATCGTTTGCTGCAGGATCGCCGCTATAGCGATTATTTGGCCGAGCGACTGTCCCGTACCTACGTCGGGACCGAAGGCGGTCCCTTCCTTATCTTCCGCCGCCGACGATTCGTCAGCTGGTTAAGCGATCAGATTCATGAGAACCGTTCATATGACGAGCTTGTTGGTGACCTCATCAGCGGTGTCGGCCTGTGGACGGATTCGCCAGAGGTGAACTTCATCACGGTGACGACCGATGTCAATGGTGACGAGCAGCCGGACGAAGAGCGACTTGCGGCTCGCACCGCTCGAGCGTTTCTCGGTGTTCGGCTCGACTGTGTCCAATGCCACGACGACAACCTGGGAGGAGATTGGCTACAGAGCGACTTCCAGGAACTGGCTGCATTCTTTCGTGGAGCCAAATCCACGGCCATTGGCATTCAGGACCAAGAGGCAGTCTACGAGTTTCAATATTTGGGAGAGGACGAGACCGTCGACGTCGATCCAGCCGTCCCCTTCAACGACGAACTTGCCCCTGAAAGTGAATCGGATCGTTCTCGGTTGGCCGACTGGGTCACTCACGCGGATAACGACGTATTTCGCCGAGCGATTGTCAACCGCATGTGGGCCTTGATGTTTGGCAAGCCGATTGTCGAACCCATCGACGACATTCCGCTGGAAGGTCCCTATCCACCTGGGCTGGAGATACTTGCCGACGACTTTGGTCAGCACAACTTTGATCTGCGTCGTCTCATCCGACTGATCGCCCACACGCGAGCGTTTCAGGTCGATAGTCGAGTCGAGACAGGTGCTACGTATGATCAGGAGTGTCAATGGGCTGTGTTCCCTGTAACGCGTTTGCGACCCGAACAGGTCGCCGGCAGCCTGCTGCAGGCCTCTTCGCTCAAAACCATCGACGCCAATTCGCATATCTTTGTGCGGCTTGGACGATATGAGCAGGAAAACAATTTCGTACAGCGTTACGGCGACCGCGGCGAGGATGAATTCGGCGAGGGCAGTGGCACGATCCCGCAGCGTCTGCTGATGATGAATGGCGAGCTGGTTCAGGAGAAGACCAAGGAAGACCTGATCGGTAACGCCGTAACGCGGATCGCGGCGCTGGCGAAGGATGATCAGCGAGCGATCGACTCCGCCTACTTGGCCGTGCTCACGCGGCTGCCGGCACCCATCGAACGGGAACACTTCTTGCAGAAATTGCAGGAAAAGGACGGTCAACAACGCCGCCAGGAAATGGAAGACCTGTATTGGACGCTGTTCAACTGCTCAGAGTTTTCCTGGAACCATTAGTTGTTTTTGTGCCAAGGCGAAGGCGTCATCCATATCAACCGGAGAACGACAACGTCATGTCAAATACACCACGAAACGCGTCATGCGGAAGTTGGTCTCACCTGAATCGCCGTACACTTCTGAAGGCTGCCGGTGCAAGTGGTTTGGCGTGGCTGACCCCCGTCGCTGAACTCTTGGCCCGAGACGAACACAAAAGTCGCTCCGGTCAGCCGAAATCCGTGATCCTACTTTGGCTGGCAGGTGGTCCCAGCCAGCTGGAGACATTCGATCCACATCCTGGCAAGAATATCGCCGCCGGAACCGGTGCCGTTGCCACGTCGGTCAAAGGTATTCAAATCGCCGATGGTCTGCCTCAAGTTGCTGAGCAGATGAGTGACATCGCGGTCGTGAGATCGGTTGTTAGCCGCGAAGGGGATCACGAGCGCGCGGCATACAACGTCAAAACCGGGTTCCGGCCCGATCCGTCCTTGGTTCATCCCTCCATCGGCGCCGTACTCTGCCATCAACTGCCCGTCGGAAAAACCGAGATCCCACGACATGTATCGATCGTGCCGGACCAATGGCCAGGTCGAGGCGGCTATCTGGGCGATCGCTATGATGCGTTTCAGATTGGCGATCCGATTGCTCCGCTGCCAGATATGAAGACGCCGGTCAGTGACCAGCGTTTGTCAAAACGCATGGAAAGCCTGAGCGTGGTCGAGCAACAATTCGCCCGCGGCCGTTTGGCCGATATCGAGGTCAGTCGGACATTGCATCGGGGGACGATCGACAAGGCAATTCGAATGATGTCTTCCGATCAGCTCAAGGCATTTGAGATCCAGCATTTGCCCAAGTCGGATCGAGAGCCGTTTGGAAATTCATCGTTCGGCCGCGGATGCCTGGTCGCCGCGCGACTGGTCGAAATGGGCGTCCGATGTGTCGAGGTCACACTCAGTGGATGGGATAGTCATATCTCGAACCACGATATTCATTCCGAGCGGGTTGGCGCCTTGGATCCCGCATTGGCCAGCCTGATTAAGTATCTAAAGCAGCGCTCGATACTGGATCAGACCTTGATCATCTGTGGTGGAGAGTTTGGTCGCACACCCAGAATGAATCCCGCGGGCGGCCGAGATCATTGGCCTCACGGCTTCTCGATCGCACTGGCGGGCGGTGGGATTCGGGGCGGTCAAGTCATCGGGGCAACCGACCCCGAGGGTGAGAAACTACCCTATGAGAATGGCATACCGATTGAAGACATTCACTCGACCGTGCTCCACGCCTTGGGTATCGATCATGAAATCGAGCTGGACACACCCGTTGGACGTCCGATCAAGTTGAGTGAGGGCAAGGTGGTCAAGGAGTTGCTCGGGTAGGCGGCCACCTCAGAGCACCGCTGGCGCTTCGCCCGCGGTTCCCTACTCACCCGACTAGCTCGACGCCAGATCCTGTGCCACGCTCACCAGTCGCTCGGTCGAGATCCCCAGCTCGTTCATCACCATTCCACCGGGAGCGCTGAGGCCGAACCGATCGATCCCGATCACCCGACCGTCGATCCCGACATACCGATACCAGATGTCGGAGACACCGGCCTCGATGGCAACGCGTTGACGGCAAGAATCGGGCAAGACCTTTTGACGATACTCGGCAGGCTGGCGATCGAACCGTTCAAAGCAGGGCATCGACACCACGCGGACACCGTCGCCCAATTCGCTTGCCGCGGCCACGGCCAGTTGCATTTCACTTCCCGTTGCCATCAGGATCAACTTCAACTCGCCTGTTTCCTCGACTGCGATGTAGCCGCCGCGAGCTGCACCCTCTCGTCGGACCTGCACCGGGATGTCATTCAACGTCGGTACTTTCTGTCGGGACAAGAGCAGCGCGGTCGGCCCGTCAGAGCGTTGAATCGCTGCTACGAAGGCACCCGCCACCTCCTCCGGATCGGCCGGGCGAAGCACATCCAGATTCGGGATGACGCGTAAGCCGCTACAGGTTTCGACGGGTTGGTGTGTCGGGCCATCTTCACCCACTCCCACCGAATCGTGTGTGAAGATGTAGACGACCGGCAAATGAGCCAACGAAGCCAGACGAATCGACGGGCGGAGATAATCGGCGAACACGGTGAAGGTGGCGCCCGTGGCGTGGAAAATCCCATCGTAGGCAACGCCGTTAAGGATCGCGCCCATGGCATGCTCACGAATGCCAAACCAGACGTTTCGGCCCGCATAGTTTTCGCGGCCGAAGTCACCTTCCTGCTTGATGTAGTTCTTGGTCGAACCAAACAGGTCGGCACTTCCGGTGAACAGCATCGGGACTTCTTTTGCTACGGTCTGGATCACGACGCCTCCCGCACTTCGAGTCGCATCGGCGTACTCTGAGTCGAATGTGGGGATCCGATCGAGCAGGTCGGAGGCGACCTTGCTGTCGATCCCATCCTGCAGCATCTGAGCCTGCTCAGAATTGGCATCGGCCCACGCCTTGTACGACGCTTGCCAACTGTTGTAGCTGTCTGCCAATTCGGCTTTCCGCTGGGCGAAGTAGTCTCGCACTTCACTGGAGACGTGAAAGGGCTCGTCCGGCAACCCAAGCCCTTTGCGAGCCTCCGCGGCAAACTTGGCGCCGCCTTCGCCGTGAGCTTTCGCGGTGCCTGCGACTTCTGAAATACCACGCCCGATTTCGGTCCGTGCAACGAGCAATTTGGGCCTGCCGTTGTCATCGGATTTGGCATGCTCAAACGCAGTGAGGAAGGCGTTCATGTCGTGACCGTCGACCGTCGTTACGTCAAAACCGTACGCCTCGAACCGTTTCGCCGTATCCTCGCTTTGGGTGACCTCCGCCATGGCGTCCAGAGTGACATCGTTGGAATCGTAGATCAGGATCAGATTGTCGAGCCCCAGATGGCCAGCCAATGCAGCCGCCTCGCTCGCGACGCCTTCCTGCAAACAACCATCGCCTGCCAAAGCGACGACGTGATAGTTGAACAGCTCGGAACTGAAACGGCTGGCCAGCATCTTTCCGCTAATGGCGTACCCCACCGCATTTCCGACGCCCTGCCCAAGAGGTCCCGTGGTGGCTTCGACTCCCGGAGTCTCGGCGAATTCCGGATGACCGGGCGTCGCACTGTGAAGCTGACGAAAGTCCTTAATCTGTTGCAGCGGAAGATCGTAGCCGGAGAGATGCAACCACGTGTAAAGGAACATGCTGCCGTGCCCGGCCGAGAGGATGAATCGATCCCGATTGAGCCAACGTGGATCGTCCGGATTGAAACTCAGCGCATGGCCGAAGAGAACAGCCCCTACCTCGGCGGCGCCTAGAGGCAATCCCAAGTGACCAGAACTACACGCGTGAACGGCATCAATTGCCAATCCTCGGGCAATCGTCGCCGCATGCGACAGAGTATCGTTGTTCATCGAGCTCATCATCATATCTCGTGGGCGAATCGAAACCCGCGAGTGTAACCGCCGCCACTACCGATCGTCAACGAGACGCCCCGTCAGAGAAGGCAGCTGGTAGAAACGAAAATGGGCCTTCGGAAGACTTCCGAAGGCCCATGATGGACTCTTACTTGACGTTGTCAGACGACAGCCTAGCTGCGTGTTCGCAGCATTCCGTCAGCCAGCAGTCTGGGTTCGCGGACCGCCGGGTTGTGGGCGGTCGAGTCGATATGTCGCTTGATCAAGTGGGGCATCCAAAGTGCCTTGTCAACCAACTCGAGCAAGACCGAAGGATCGATCGGCTTGCCGAGAAAGTAGATTCCGCCAGCGGCCCGTGATTGCTGGATGAGATCGTTGCCGCGCTGGCCCGACATGAAGATGACCGGGATCGAATGCTGCTGTCCGTCAATCGCCTGATAGAGATCAAAGCCGCTGATATCCTGGAGGTCGGCATCGATGATCATCAGCGAAGGAGTCATCTGGCGAGCTAGCTCGATGGCATCCTTACCGTTGGTCGAAGACCAACAGCTGTAGCCTTCTTCCATCAACGTCTGACGCATCTGGTTGCCTTCTCGCTGATCCGAGTCAACGACCAGAATTTGAATGGATCGGTTTCCGAGATTGTTCATTGTCTTTACCCCGTGATATCTGTCACGTCAGAATTCGCGCCTAAGAAATGCGCTTTGAACTATAGCTTGCGATTCACCGCGCGCAGGGGTTTGATGAGAGGTCCTTTAGGTCTCAGAGGACCGAGCGACCTGGAGCTTAGAAATCCCGGCGGAGATTGACTTCGCCCGGTTCGTGCTGCCTGATGTACCAGTTCTTCCAATCAGTTTTGGAGAACTGATAATTCTGTTTGGTGAGCGAAATCAGGGCTTCCAGTACACTCTGATTCTTGCGGTCGCGAACAATCCTCTTGGGGCCGCCACCAAGATTTAGCCCACTCATGCCGCCACTGCCATCGGCGTTTTGGCTAAAGCTGGGATTCAAAGCACTGGTCGGCTGGACAATGGTTTCGTGGCGGGTGACGAGTGCGTCGATCAAGGGAAGGATCGCATCGGGGTCGCGTAGGCGTCCCAAAGCAACGCCGGCTCGCCGTACCACGCGATTGTCCTTGCTGCGCAGTGCGCCGGAGAATGCCTGAACCGCCGGGGCACGACCCACCTCTCGCAGAGAGTCGATGGCACGAATGCGGACTTCCAAGTCTGAGTCGTTCAGGGCGGTACCGATCAAGATCGACACTGAACCCGAATTACCGATTCGGCCCAGCACATCGACGTACATCTCGCGGACTTCGGGGGATGATTCGCGCTGTATCATTTCACCAAGTCCGGGAACGGCCGCCGGATCTTTAATCCGCTTGATTTGCTCCCTGGCCTCACCGACTCGACGACCTTCAAGCCACGTGCGCCATAGCTTCAGATCACGACGCCACTTCTTTTGCGCCAATTCAATCTCACGCTGACGCTCCAGGAGCTCGATCTGCTGCGGCAGTTTCCATTCGCCTTTGTAACGCTTGTATCCCTGCTGCGCCATGAATTCTTCGGGCTTTGTCCAGCGACCGTTCAGCATTGAATATCCCAAGGCCCGCCGTGCATCGGCGTGATTGGGATCATGACGCAAAACCAATTGCTGATGAAACAGTGCCTGGGACTTGAGCGAATTCTCTTTGCACCAAGTGGCCATTGTCCAATGTCCGGCCGCCGTGTCGGGCATATCTCGCAAGAATTCCGAGTAACGTTTGAGCTCGGGGGAATCGTCGATGATCTTGCGGATCTTGCGCTCGTGAACCTTGATCCGACTTCCGGTGGACAGCTGGATAATGTAGGCCGCATCGTTCTTCGAGCGACGAACATCGCCTCTCAGACGGCCGCCGTTTCGCAAGACAATCTCCGCCGCGCACAGCGGGAGCGGAGAGGCAACGGCCAGGCACAAGGTGGCGACGAAATAGGTGCGAACACGGTTCATGGCGGTATGAGCCTATTATACCAAGCCAAATGCCACAGCTGGCGTAAATGAGGGCGAACGCGTTGCCACCGCCTTCGAGGTCCGATAAATCGTCTAGGACGAATCCTATCGACCCTGATTCGACCAAACAAAAACCCACGGGAACCAGAAGCTCCCGTGGGTTAATGGAAACCACGTCGGTGGATCACCGAGTGTATTAATACATGTCGTAGTCACCACCGTGACCCGCTTTTTCCTTTTTGTCCTTGGGCTTCTCAGCGATCAAAGCGTCACTGGTAAGCAACAAGGTTGCCACACTGGCGGCATTGGCAAGGGCCGTGCGGGCGACCTTCGTGGGATCGATCACACCTGCCGATACCAAGTCTTCGTAGATATCCGTCAGAGCGTTGTAGCCGTTATTGCCCTTGGAGGCGGCCACTTTCTCGCACACGATGCCGCCGTCTTGTCCGGCGTTCTCGGCAATCATCGTCAACGGAGCACGGCAGGATCGCAGCACGATCTTGTAGCCAACTTGCTCGTCGTGTGACGCATCTTCGCTCGGCTTAACGCTTGTCGAGGCTCGCAGCAGCGCGACGCCACCACCCGGGAGAATTCCTTCTTCGACCGCGGCACGCGTGGCGTGCAAGGCATCCTCGACGCGAGCCTTCTTCTCTTTCATCTCGCTCTCGGTCGCGGCACCCACGTTGACCTTCGCAACACCACCGGCCAGCTTCGCCAATCGTTCCTCGAGCTTTTCGCGGTCATAGTCACTGCTGGAGTTCTCAATCTCGCGGCGAATCTGATCGATCCGACCCTTGATATCGGCACTCTTTCCAGCACCTTCGATGATCGTCGTGTTGTCTTTGTCGACGATCACCTTCTTGGCCCGTCCAAGATCGGTGATGGGAAGTGTCTCAAGCTTGAGACCAAGCGCCTCAAAGACAGCCGTACCACCGGTCAGAATGGCGATGTCTTCGAGCATCGCTTTGCGGCGATCACCGTAGCCCGGAGCTTTCACGGCACAACACTTGAACGTGCCACGCAACCGATTGATCACCAACGTTGCCAGCGCTTCGCCTTCAACGTCTTCGGCGAGGATCAACAGTGGTTTGGACTGTTGAACGATAGCCTCCAACAGTGGAACCATGTCCTTGATATTGGTGATCTTCTTTTCGAAGACCAGAACGTACGCATCTTCCAGCACGCATTCCATGCTGTTGGGATCCGTCACGAAATACGGGGACAGGTATCCGCGGTCGAATTGCATACCCTCGACCCATTCGACCTCGGTCTGCAGGCTCTTGCCTTCGTCAACCGTAATCACGCCGTCTTTGCCGACCTTCTCCATGGCATCCGACAGCAGCGACCCAATCTCGCGATCGTTGTTGGCGGCAATACTGCCGACGTTCGCCATCTCTTCCTTGCTCTTGATCTTGATCGACATCTTCTCGAGCTTGGTCGTGATGTCTGCGACCGCCTGCTCGATGCCTTGCTTCATTTGAATGGGATTGACGCCGGCCACCACAGCCTTGAGGCCTTCATTGAAGATCGCCTCGGCCATCACCGTGGCCGTGGTTGTGCCGTCACCCGCCACGTCGCTGGTCTTGCTGGCCACTTCGCGGACCATCTGGGCACCCATGTTTTCGTAGGCGTCTTCCAGATCGATCTCTTTGGCGACCGTGACACCGTCCTTGGTGACGGTTGGCGAGCCAAAGCTCTTCTGCAGAATCACGTTACGCCCTTTGGGGCCGAGCGTTACCTTGACGGCTCTCGCCAATTTGGAAACGCCGCGGCGAATCGCCTCGCGCGCTTCCTGCTCAAATGCAATAATCTTTGCCATGGAATTGTACTCCTGAGTTGATCAGTAACCGGCCTCTGCAGCCGCATCTGAAAACAAATGGGAATGGGTCGATCGGAATGATCGCGGCGTGAATCAGCCGTCGATCACTGCGAGAATTTCGTCCTCTCGCATCAAGAGCAGCTCGTCGTCGCCGACCTTGAAGACTTCACCGGCGTAGCTGTTGAAAATGATCCGATCGCCCACTTTGACTTGGAACTCGCTTCGGCTGCCATCATCCAGCAGCCGCCCGTCGCCGACACTCACGATCTTTCCGCGGGCCGGCCGGTCTTGAGCTGAGTCCGGTAGAACAATTCCGCCAGAGGTGGTGGTTTCTGCGTTGTCTCGTTCCACGACCACGCGGTCACCGAGCGGCTGAAGCTTGATTTTGGATTTGGATTTGGTCGCCGTTGCCATCGATTCTGACCTCCCGACACCTGAACATTCAGTTAGCTATATCGATCATCTGCCGAGTCCACCGTGGTCGGCAGCAGACTGCCAATTGGGCGCACCTTGGCCACGAGCCGCCCCTATAAAGCAACTCCCGGGCCAAAACCAAATACGAGCGGTAAGTAGCCAATCCACAGTGGCTTAGAAACGCAGGACACTTGAGCGGCCGCCAACTACGAGGCCACAGTGGCAGGCCTGATCTCAGAGCCGACTCGCCGAGCTGCCATTTTGACAGCTCGGCAGTTGTGTCCAACTTGGCCGGCAACGACAATGGAGCCAGCCCGATCTGCGGCGGGATCGTCGCGGCTGGCACGGAAGCGGTGAATACGGGTCTTGGGTATTTTTTCTTCTCCCTCGGATTGAAATTCGGCAACCACACCTCTGGCGAGAATATGCCTATCCCCGTTGAGTGCAATTGTGGCAAGAAGTTTGCCGCCCCCGACAATCTCGCTGGAAAACGCGTCAAATGCCCTGCTTGCGCTGAGCCAATTCAGATTCCAGCTCCGGCCGAGGGTAACGCGACCGCCGCCTCGGGCGACAAGCCGAAGGTGCTCAAGGTTGCCTGCTCGTGCGGAAAGGCATTAACGGTCAAAGCCGAACTGGCCGGCAAGGCGGTGAAATGCCCCAACTGCGGCAAAGCGGTTCGCATCGGCCGCCCGAAGAAGGCCGCCGCGGCGTCGGCCCCGCCCGCCGGTGGAGCGGGAGGCGCCATCGGAGATCTGCTGGATGAAGTGGACTTAGGCGTTTCCAAGACCGGCCGTCGCTGCCCCGAGTGCCGCTTCGATCTCAAGCCGGACGACATCCTCTGTGTCAATTGTGGCTATAACCTCGAGACCGGCAAAAAACTGCAGACGAAGACCAGCCGCAAGCTGGACCCCGTCGCCAAGTTGAGCGGAGCGCCGCCGAAGCAGGACAAGAAGTCCGGTTCGGGGCAGTCCATCGATCCCACGAAACAGCCTTGGATCATTGCTGCCCTCGTACTGGTCCTCCCCCCAGCAATTCTCTGGTTCGTCAACCCAGCACTCGCAATTTCGACACTGATGATGCTTTCTTTGTTGGCAAATCTCGTCGCTGTCGTGTGGCTTCTCGTTATCTCTTTTCAAGACAGCGTGCTGCAGGGGGTGCTTTGTCTGCTGGTTCCCTTCTACGTGCTGTATTACATCGCCACGCATTGGGAAGAGACCAAGGCCGCCGCGGGAATTCTGGCGGTTAGCATCATCGCTTCGGTGGTGGGCAACGTCTTGCTGGTGAGCGTTATCTCGACCCTCTCATAGATTTCCAGGCGAGATTTTCCGGCAAGATTTTCCGGCACTCTGCGGTTGCTGTTTCTCCGCATCGCAACGGCACCGATCTACTCGGCGAACGCATAGAGCTTTGCGTCCGTGCGCACATACAAGGTGTTGTCGACAATGGCGGGCGTCGCCATTACCGGTCCGTCCAATCGATTGCGTGCCAGTACATTCAGCTCATCGCCGACGGCGATCACCGTCATGACGCCGCGGTCCGAGGCGAAATAGATTCGACCGTCGGCTGCCACGGGCGACGCATAATATCCGCCCGGCGCCCCAAGACGACCTCGGTATTTGAGCTGACCGGACTCCGGATCCACACAACTCACAATGCCGCCGTTCTTCACGAAATACAAGAGCCCCTGGTAGATCAGCGGCGATGGCACTTCCGGTACTGCCTTGCTGATCTTCCAGGCCAAATGCGACTTGGTCACGTTGCCCTTTCCTCCGCGCCGGATCGCGAAGACACCGTGCTCGCTGGACATCGAGCTGGACATCAGAAAATTAATGACCCTCCACTCGAACGACGAGAGCTTCTTGTCTCGGTTCAAATCGAGCTGGTCGAAAAACATCTTGTAGCGGATCTCGCCGCCCTCGCCTTGCGCCAGTTCGGGTCGTTTCGTGACAGCGAGGTCGGAGGGGAATTCCTTTCGACTGAGACGCTTGTCTTTGTCGTTATCGTACTCGGCCAATAGATCCTTGAACTTTGGAACCTCCGCGCGCAGATCCGCCTCGCCCGCGTTCGTCCACGTGCAGACGTAAACGTGTTGATCGGTGACAACGGGTGTGGCGGCGGCCTCGGAATCGGCACGCGCATTCCAGATCTGTTTTCCATCGGATAGCCGGTAGGCGAAAACACCGACACATCGATGCATCACAACGACGTCGCCGTGAACAACCGGCGTCGCATAGCCCTGACTTCGAGTGGGCAACAGACTGCTGTGTTCACGCCGCCAGACCTCTTCGCCTGTGTCGCGATTCACAGCCAGCAGGAACGAACTGTTCCGATGCTCTCGATTCAGCAGCACAAGTTCGCCGGCAAGCACTGGTGACGTTCCACTGCCAAAGCGTGACTGCGGCAGGGACAATGGAACCTTCCAGTTCTGCTGACCATCTTCCGCCGACAGTGCCAGCAGACCAACTGAGCCGAAATAGACGTAAACCTGGCGTCCGTCGGTGGCCGGTGTCGCTGTGGCTGGGCTGCTAATGCGGTGCACCGATTCAATCTCGTCGGCATGAATTGGTGTCCGCCATACAACCTCACTACTCTTTCGGTTCACACAAATGACCGACAACTGTTGATGCTCAGCGTCGAACGCCGTCAGAAAGATGCGATCATCCCAGATGCAGGGCGAGCCATGCCCTGACGGTAGATCGCAAACCCAGCGTAGATTCTGCTTTGGCCCGAAGTGGATTGGCGCTGAGCCGTCTGCCAAGCCGCTCGCGTTCGGTCCACGAAACTGCGGCCATTGATGCTGGCTTGAGGCCGAGCCCCAAAGAAGGCTGAGCACTAGCAGACAAAACGGAAAACGCATGTGAGCAGCCATGATCTTTCCCCGTCGCTTCGAGACTGACGCTTATGATTGTAGACCATGACGTCGACGAAAGGCGACCTCTGACGCTTAGCTCAGCCGCTTAATGATCTGCTCAATGTCGTAGACACATCCGCCCCAGGTGCCGCCGCCGATCTGTTGGAGTTTGGCCCAGAGATGAGTTTCCGGAGGTAAGTTGGCGTCGGGTTCAAGATCGGCCCTGGCGGCTCGCTCCTCAAGAACCTGCGCCGCTTGCTCGGGTGTCCAATCGTGATCCGCATCGCCAACCAAGTCGACGCTACCAATCAACCGGTTGCGATCAACCTCGATGCGGATCTTGTCGTCGTCGCGCACTTTGCCGATGGGTCCGTCGGCGAGCGCTTCGGGGCCGACGTGTCCAATACAGGCTCCGGTACTGACGCCGGAAAAACGCGCGTCGGTCACGACCGCCACGTCACGTCCCCAGGGCAAGTACTTCAAGGCCGAGGTGATCTGGTAGGTCTCTTCCATGCCGGAACCAAGCGGGCCACGCCCGATGAGGACCAGCACATCGCCCGGCTCCACTTTGCGGTCGCCCTGCCCTTTCACTGCGGCGATCGCCGCCGGCTCGCTTGTGAATACCCGCGCCCGTCCGACCTTCCGATAAACACCGTCGCCGTCGACCACGGCCGGATCGATCGACGTCGCTTTGATCACCGATCCCTCCGGACAAAGGTTGCCCAACGGAAAACACACCGTACTGGTCATGCCGCGTCGGCGAGCTTCATCTGGTGGAATAATCACATCATCTGGATCGACGTCGTCCATTTGCTGAAGTCGCTCACGTAACGTCCGCCGGCGGTCACTTTGTTGCCACCAATCCAAGACCTGGTCGACCGTCAGCCCGGCTACGGTTTTGGCGTCGCCGCACAACAGATCCATGGCGCGTAAATGCAGCATGATCTCCGGCACGCCGCCGGCCAGAAACAGGCGGATCGTCGGATGATTCACCGGCCCGTTCGGCAGAACATCTACGAATCGTGGGACACTGCGATTGACTTGAATCCAGTCGTCAACGGTCGGTCGATCGAGGCCCGCGGAAAAAGCGATGGCGGTGAGATGGAGCAGCAAATTCGTCGACCCGCCGCAAGCCGCGTGCACAACCATCGCATTCCGAATCGACTCAGGCGTGAGCACATCCGTTGTTGTGACGCCCTGCTGCATCAGCTGCCACACCGCGGTTGCACTCCGCCGGGCCATGTCCGTCCAGATCGGCTGACCGCTGGGTGCCAGCGCCGAATGGGGGAGCGAGAGGCCCAAAGCCTCGCCGATGACCTGCGACGTTGCGGCCGTGCCGAGAAACTGACAACCTCCACCCGGTGAGCCACAGGCGGCGCAGCCGGCACGCGCAGCCTCGTCCAGCGTCATTTCTCCTTGTGAGTATCTCGCTCCAATCGTTTGGACCTTCGCGGTGTCCTCACCCTCACGGGGTGGCAGCGTGACTCCACCCGGAATCAAAACCGTCGGCAGATCGTGAGTTGCCGCCAGCGCCATCATCATGGCGGGGAGTCCCTTGTCGCAGGTGGCCACGCCAATCACACCTTGACGCGTCGGTAACGAACGGATTTGGCGACGGAACAACGCTGCGGCATCGTTTCGAAACGGCAGACTGTCGAACATGCCGACCGTGCCCTGAGTGCGACCGTCACACGGATCAGTGCAGGCAGCGGCAAACGGGACGCCGCCGAGTTGTTTCAGTTCCAGCGCGGCGGCCTGAGCCAGCAGGCCGACCTCCCAGTGCCCCGTGTGAAATCCAAGCGCGATGGGTGTTCCATCATGAGCTCGAATGCCTCCTTGCGTACTCAGGATCAGCACCTGCGGACCCAGCATTTCGCGCAGGCTCCAACCCATGCCGGCATTCTGCGTCATGCCAAACAAATGACCGCTCGGCCACCGGCGCAACATCTCGTCCGTCAGCGGCAGCGCACCCTCGGGCCCGTCGCCGGACGTCTGAACGTCGAAGATCGCATGGTCGGAACTATCCAAGATCGGATTCATGGATTCAGGCCGGTGTGGACCGATTGAGGCGAATCGACTTCTCGAGTGACGCGTTGCCGGACATCAAGAAGCTTTTACACGTGGCATACTGGACGGCAACCCTCGATGCTGGCCAGCGGCAAACAATCTGTCTGCTACTATAACGAGACCCGGCGCACCTACAAAAAAAAGACGCACAAGCCATCGCTTGCGCGTCTTCAATAGATCCGATCGCTGATCGTCGCTACGGCGCGGGTAGCTCCTCTGCGCCGGCAGCCTCAGCCTCAAATCGCTGCATAGCCGCCGCCTCGTTACTGAGCTTGAACTCGGGGCCAGCCGGGAAGTACTGCAGATCATCGGACAGATAGTACGGGCTGGGCAGTGTCTGTCCCGATATATCGCTCTGGCATCCCGTCGACGCCACACTGGCAAGGGCCATGAGACCGCCGACGAACAGACTTCCCAAACGAAACTTGTATTCATTCTGGTTCATGAAAAGCACTCCATCGCCAAACCGCAGGAATCCTCATGACCGTTATCGACCGCATAACCGGTCAACTTCAACACAACTGACAGAAAACCGGCCCCCCGCATCCGGCACCTGTAAAGGTCGATCAGTGCCGAGCTGGCACGTTTTTCTTCGTTGATCGATCAGGATTCATTATGATGGGTGGGTGGCTCGAGGTTCACATCGTCCGAGCCCACCGGAACAGAAACGAGGTGCTCTGATGTCGCCACCACATCGACTCGGACTCCGTGCCACGTTGCTCTCGCTAGCTTGCGGTCTGCTACTAGCACCGCTGCCTGCGATGCGCACCGCTGATGCCCAGCGTGAGGGCCGCACAGTCCCACGGGAAATCTACTTCTTCGCACTCGAACCCCTCTATGCCGGCGAGTATCGATCGGCCCTGGATGGCTTCCGATCGGCAGCTCGCTCGGGGATTCGCAGCACCGACGGTCTGTGGATCGACTCGGTCTGTTACCTCTCGATGATCGGCGAATGCTTCTATCACACCGGCGATCTCGAAGCCGCCTTGCATAATCACGAGCAAGCTCTCCGACTCTACGTCAGCCATCGGAATTGGATGCGGCGAATGCAATGGCCGGCGGCGATTCAGCCGGGCCAATCCATCCAGATCGCTTGGGGTCCGAGCTCGCGTCAGATCGTACCCGGACAGTTCCCCGACACGGTCCTCAGCATGCAGGGTACGGACCTGGAACGAGTTCGTCGTCAAGGCGGCGTCGTAGCACCTCCCGAACTCTATCCTGTACGCGCGATGGAAATCCTGCGATGCGTCGCTGTCTCGTTGCGGCGACGCAATGAAATCTTAGGACGCACGGCGCCTTATCAGACATTCAGCGCTGAGTTAGTCCAGCAGCTCTCCTCCGTCAGAGGAGCAAGCGGCTGGGTCGCGACGATGGTGAACGTGCACATCGGATTGGCGAAGGCGGGCGTCGGCAAGCGAGACGAGGCGATGGCAACGCTCGGTCGCTCCGTGCTCGTCAATCAGCGTTTCGACCATCCGTTGACGGCAATCGCTTTGCTGGAAATGGGCAAGCTTGCGCTGGCTGATGACAAGCTGGATGTCGCTTCAAGAAGTTTTTACGAAGCCACCTTTCCCGCCGCGCAATTCTCTCAACCCGACGTGCTTGAAGAAGCATTCACGCTGGCAGCACGAACTCATCTGATGCTGGATGGAAAGACCGTCTTTCCGCCTCTCGAGCCAGCCGCCGTGTGGACAAGATCTCGCGGCATGCAGCGGGCTCACGCCGCGATCCTACTGGCTGCATCACGCAACGCGGCGTTACTTGGACAGACTCGCGAGGCGACCGCATTACTGTCGCAAAGTAAGCGTTCGATGGGACGCAGTGAACTTTCGCGTTCGGATCTGGGCGCTCGCTGGCAATTCCATTCGGCACTGGTGGCCATCCAAAACGGCCAGCTCAGGAATGGTCGGTCAATGCTCGCAGCCGCCCTGAAGATGCGCGAGAACAGTTCGCCATGGACATTCCAAATCAAGCGCACCGTGGCTCAACACGAAGCCAAGGAGATCTCGCCGCGCCTGGCGGGTGAGCTTTACAAACGATTGCTCGATGAACCCACCGATCAGCAGTGGACCCTGGACCCGCAAGAGACACTTCAATACTGCACGACATCGCATCGAGCCGCACTTGAAAACTGGTTGGAATTGACGATTGACCGTAGCGAGTTTGATGTGGCAGTCGAAGTCGCGGAAAGAATCCGTCGTCAAAAGTTTTATGAGAACCTGCCACTCAGCGGTCGACTGCTCAGCCTGCGGTGGGTGTTGTTCTGCCCCGATGAGTTCCTTGGCAAACGAAGCCGGGCTCAACGAAAACAAATCATCGAAGGGCATCCTGAAATCGCCGACTTGGGACGACGTTACTTCGAGCTGGAGCAAGAACTGCGCGCTCTGCCCGGCGTCGCCTCCACGCCGGATCATCAACGTCAATACGAACGGGTTGTTGGCGAAATCTCCAAAGTATCGGCCCAGTTAGAGGATCGACTTCTGGAGTTGGCACTTCGACCGCAACCCGCTTATCGGATGTTTCCGCCAGTACGCCGCGTCGAACAGATGCAATCGTCGCTGAAAGCGGGCCAAGCCGCGTTGATTCTTACCTTCGCGCCACGCAACAAGGCGTTTGCCGTTCTACTAACTGCCGGGAAGCAGTACGAGGCCTGGCCACTCAAGGGAGCAGCACGCTCGCGTCGATCGATGGGCAATCTGATGCAGGACATCGGAAACTACAACAGCAACCAGGTCTTGAAAGCATCGCGTCTGTCCGACGATCGTTGGAAAGAAGAGGCCAAAAAGCTCTACGCGCCCTTGGCCGAGCGTTTGACACCCAAAGTGTTGGAATCGATCGATGAATTGATCGTGGTGCCCGATGGTCACTATTGGTATTTGCCGTTTGAGTTGCTGCAGGTGCCAACGTCGGGCGAATCGCAAGCGATGATCGAACTGGCGAAGATCCGCTACTTGCCGATGGCGCCGATGATTGGCTGGGAGCGGCGTGGACCGGTCACAGGCGGTGACTCGGCGATTGCGGTCGGCCGTTTGTTTGGCCGCGACAGTGATCAAATCATTCGCCAAGCGGCCCGCCAGCTGCTGGAGTTGGGTCCAAACGGTGTGCCGTTGCGGCGACCATTGCCGGCGGATAGTTCGATTCTGTCGATTCGCTGGGATCGGCTGACCGTGTTCGACGATATCGATGACCTAGCGAAAGGTGCCTTCGCCTGGGGACCGGCTCAAATTGATCGTGGTGCTCCGGGTAGCACTGTGGAAGGCTGGATGAAGCTGCCCTGGGCCGCGCCCGACCAACTGATTCTGCCGGGCTTTCATACGCCAGCCGAAGACGGTTTGCGCGGGAAGGGAACCGGTGACGAAATGCTGCTCTCAACCCTTGGCTTGATGGCGTCCGGAGTTCGCACCATGCTGCTCAGCCGCTGGCGTACAGGCGGACAGATGAGTATGGATCTGGTACGTGAGTTTGTCCAAGAGCTGCCGAACGAAGATGCCGCATCGGCTTGGCAGCGTAGTGTGCTGTTGGCGCGATCATCGGAACTCGACCCAACTCTGGAACCTCGTCTCAAACAGGTCCAGGAAGGCCATCTACCGAAGGCCGAGCAGCCCTTCTTCTGGTCTGGCTACATGTTAATCGACACCGGCTCAGCTCCCCCGGCCCGGTGATCAAAAAGGGGTCAGGCTTCTTTGTTCCCAGGGATCGAAAAAGGGGTCATCGAAAAAGGGGTCAGGCTTCTTTGATCAACCGTTGGTGTGGATCAAAAAGGGGTCAGGCTTCTTTTTCAACCGTTGTTGATCAAAAAGGGGTCAGGCTGTCAGGCTTCTTTTTCATCGTTGGAATGACACCAGGGTCCCGATAGCTCATAAAGAAGCCTGACCCCTTTTAATCCCGTTGTTGTAACACCTGGGCCCCCGTTAGCTCATACGCGATGTCGGTGTCACGTTCAGCGTGAGCTTACTTTCCGACACAGTACAGCTTCGTCGTCGTGCGAATAAAGAGCTGACCGTGGGCGACGGCGATGGTGGATCGGACCGGATCGTCGTCGCTTGGTTCATCCATTGAAATTTCGCTGATGATGCGGCCCGTGTTCGCGTCCACGACGACCACCGTACCCAGGAAATTGATTACGTAAACCTTGCCGTCGGCGATTGTCGGTGAAGCCTCGTATTTGGCGTTGCGCGGTAACTTCGCGGTCCATTTGACGTTACCCGACTGGGGCACGACTCGGGACAAAGTAGAGCGTCCGTCGTTCAGCACAAAGAAATCGCCATCCATGAAAGCGGGTGTTGGAACATCCGAGGAGACATCGGGCCGATCATTACTGACCCAAGCCAGTGCTGAATCGTCCAGCTGCCCTTTGCCGCCCGCCTTCACGGCATAGATCGGGCTCTTTTTTGGAGCACAGGCTAAAATCACTCCACCACCAGCCGACGGAGATGGGACAAGTCGCCAGTGCCCAATGCGACCAGGATTCCAAGTTCCCCAACGCCAGAGTTCGCGACCCGTCTCGGGATCGTGCCCTGTGATGTCATCGCCACCGACCACCAGCAGTTCCTTACGTCCGTTGAACTCGAAGGGCACTGGAGTCGAAAAAGCCTCCAACGATTCGGCCACCGCCTCGCTCGGTCGGAAGTGTTGCCACAACGTTTTGCCCGTAGCGGGATCGATCGCCAGGATGTACGACTTGATCTTTCCTCCGCCCCGCCTTCCACGACCACGGGCAGGGACGTCACGCTGCAACACCTGCATGTAGAGTTTGCCATCGTATAACAGCGGGCTGGTACTGAACGTCCACTGGAATGCGAACTCGCCATAATCGTCCTGCAGGTTGCGACGCCAGTTTCGATTTCCCGCGAAATCAAATGAGATCAGTTCACCATTTCCATAGAAGAACACGACCGACTGCCCATCGGTGGCGGGCGATGGTGCGGCAAAGTTGCTGCGGCTATCGCGACGAATACCCTGATCGATCTCGTGGCTCCAGAGCTTCTTGCCGGTCTGGCGATCGAAACAGAGTGCCAACAACGTGTCATCCGTGGGATTCGAACTCGTCACAAACACGTGATTCTGCCAGATGGCCGGAGTTCCAGCTCCCGAGCCGGGCAGATCGGCGGTCCACACGACACCATCGGTCTTCGACCAGCTTTCCGGCAGATTCGTTTCGTCAGATGTGCCATTGAACAGCGGTCCACGAAATTGCGGCCAATCGCCGGCGAGGGCCGTTGATGTCAAAAGCAGCAGCAAACAGGTTGTTCTTGCGATCATCAGAAATCTCCAAGACCGGGGATGGTCGGTGGTCAGCGGTGTGTCGTGATGGCGTGAGCAGGTCGCGAGCGAAACGCGGCTCGCGGAACCTTCGCATTCTACTCGGAACGTGGGGTGATTTGCACATGCACCAAACCAACATCGATGTACTGACCTCCGCTTGTCTGTCGACAGTGGACAGCGATCGTGTTTTGCCCAGACTGCAGTGCCTGCCGAGCCTCACCCTTCAGTTCAATGTTGGTATAGCTAGAGACGTATCCCTCAAGCGACGCGACTTGCTTGCCGTTGATGTAGATGACGGCATCTTCGTCGTGATGTACACGAAGATGAACGGAATCGGGCAGCGTACCTGCTAGTTCGAATTGGCGGCGTAGCCAAATATCCGACGACTTCCACTCGGTTCGGACAACGGACCCGGGCGTCGATCTCTCGCCAAACCCTCCCTCACCACTCGACCACTGGCTGTCGTCGAAGCCGGGCTCCATCCAATCCTCGGATGGTTTCTGAGTCGTGTATTTCCACTGTCGCGGTTCCTTCTCGCTGGTAGCCGCTAACGTTCGAACGGAAATGATGGGCGGCGGCTCATACAGTCGCTGATGCAGCTGACGCATGTGTTCCGGATCAAATTTGATCACATGACGATCGTAGGTCATCAGGCCATTCACCTCACCCTCGACGTCCGTTGTCTGCGTGTAGACGGCGGCCGCCAATCCACGACTGATCATCGGCTGCAGCTTGTCGATCAAGAGGTCATAGTTGGATCGCAGTTCAGCCAACGTCTTGTAGGTTCGATATCCCCAATTCCGTTTGTTCCACCAGAGGTGTTCCTCCATGGGAAGACCCAATCCACCGAATTCGCCGAGAACGATAATTCGTTGTTCCTCCGGCTCTGGCATGGCTGGACCGGGGTAGCTGTGAATGTCGTGAATGTCTCCGGTTCCACGATCCGTCCAACCGCTCGGACCGTCCACTAAACGACTCGGATCGTAGCTCTTGGTCCAAGCCAGCACCTTGTCGGTTTCAAATTGTCCCCATCCCTCATTAAAAGGAACCCACACGACAATACTGGGATGGTTGTAGTGGGCGTCGATCAAGGCCTGATACTCACGACGAAAGTTCTCCGCCGATTCCTCGGTTCGCGTCATATCCGGGTCATCGCGACCAATGTGCTGATCGCCGTTGGGCATGTCCTGCCAAACGAGGAGCCCCAGTTTGTCGCACCAGTAGTACCAGCGTGCAGGCTCAACCTTCACATGCTTTCGACACATGTTGAAGCCCAGCTGCTTGGTGACCTCGATGTCGTATTTGAGCGCTTCATCGGTGGGAGCAGTGTAGAGCCCATCGGGCCACCAGCCTTGATCCAACGGTCCGAATTGGAATACAGGCTGGCCGTTCAGGAACATCCGATTGAATCCGTCGACATCTTTGCGCATTTCGATCTTGCGCATGCCGAAATAGCTCGTGACCTCGTCCTCAATGCCGTTGCAACTGAGGCTTGCTGTCAGGTCGTAGAGAAACGGACTCTCGGGGGACCACAGCTTGGGATCAACAAGGGGAAGGTTTACCCTCGCGGTGCTCTCGTTGGCATTGGGCAGAACCGTGAACTCAGTGGTCGCCGTCGCAACCTGGTCGTCGCCGTCCAGCACGACGAAATCCAACTTGCAGCGACCGGGGGGCGCGTGAACCGTCGCTTCAAGTCGAACCGATTCGCCATCGACATCCGGCGTCATCTTCAATTCTTCGATCCGAGCCGCCGGTACCGTCTCCAGCCAGACGGTCTGCCAAATCCCCGTCACCGATGTGTACCAGATGCCACGAGGTTCAGCGACTTGTTTGCCGCGAGGTTGGAATCCTTCATTGGTCGGATCCCAGACGCGCACCACAATCTCCTGCTGTGCGTCAGTCTTCAACGCGTCTGTGATGTCGATGGAAAACGGATCGTACCCGCCTTGGTGACGACCGACAGATTGCCTGTTGACCCAGACTTTCGCACGCCAGTCGACAGCGCCAAAGTGCAACCGCAAGCGTTCACCCTCGTCTAGCTTGGGTGCGGTGAAGGATCTCCGATACCACAGGGCGTTGTCGGGACCCACCTTCTTCATGACCCCGCTCAATGCCGACTCGGCCGCGAACGGAACGAGGATCTGCCCGTCGAACGTATCGGGTCGTGACTGGTCGCGTGGTCGGATTGCATATTGCCAAAGCCCATTCAGGTTCTGCCACTGGTCGCGTGCAAGTTGCGGCCGCGGATACTCAGCATGGACGTTGTCAGGACGCACGTCGGCCGCCCATCGTGTCATGAGCGGTGCCTTTGCCGGTTGCCAATCCTCTGCGGCGATGAGCGAAGGTGAAACAACAAAAACAAGTAGGAGTCCAATCGTTCGCATCATCGTATTCTCTCTTTGCATGAGGAGAGCAACGCCCCGCTACCGTCAGTCGACCGATTCGACCACGACGGTTTGTCCATTTTGTCCCAGTGAAATGCCAACCACAATGTACTCAACCTCCTCGTCGCAGATATTTTTCATGGTGTGAATTTCACGGGGATCGACAATCAACGTGTCTCCCGATTCCAATTCGACTTCCGTTTCTCCGATTCGCATGACCACGCGACCCCGCAAAATAATGAAGGCCTCCTGCATGTCCTCGTGGTAGTGTGCACGAAATGAAGAACCGATGGGCAACCGGACCCAATTGATCATTTGAGGTCGCCCTTCAAGGAGCCCGTCACGAGTTGCAATCACGCGTTTAAGAACACCCGGTTTGTTCGGATCTTCGTGTGAAGCAGGTACGAACTCTCCTGCACTGGCGCGAACCACAAGCATCGTCAGTCTCCTTCAGTGATCAGGCCGTTGGCGCACGGCCCCAGATTAGGGATCCACAAGCTAGGACAATAGAAGCCAAATCGGTTCCGCGGATCAAGCCCCGAGAGACCATAAGCCGCACGGCAACATGGCCCCGGTGACGACCTTCACGATCACACGTTCTTCATTGAGTTGGAAGTCAAGATTTCAAGTCGTCGGACGAATACTCAATACAAAGGTCGGGACATTCCCGGGGGGGCCGGCCTTCTGAGCTCCGTGCCAACGCCGAGCGGCCGGCGCGTCGTAGTTCGCACACGAGTCGCACATGCGCGTCGCAAGAAAATGGGGGGCGACGAGCGACTACCGCACGTAAGGGATGTTTGACTTAGCGCCCCCCCTTTCGGATAATCACCGGATTACCAGAATCTGCTCGAAACTCGTTGGAGTACCTGTTATGAAACGCTTGATCCCCGTAGTTGCGTTGGGGTTGCTTCTCACGCCTGTGCACGTTCTTCTCGCACAGCAGCCGTTCTCTCAGATCGTGGGACCCGTCAGTGTCAAAGGCGTGCAGGATGGAGCCACGAAGAACATCCCCTTCATCACCTGGGGCGGGGATGTGGCCACGTTCCTTGCCAACGGCGGCCTGGATACCAAGTCCGATTCGATTTACGGAAAAGCCGGTCTCAAGATCAAGCTGACACCTGGCGATGACTTTGTGGGACAGGTGAAAGACTACTTGGGCGGTAAGACCCCGTTTCTCCGGGGTACCATGCGCATGCTCGGCCAAGCCAGCGAAGTTCTCGGCAAAGATCCGCGGACCAAGCCTGTCGTCATTCTGCAACTCTCCTGGAGTGCCGGCGATCACATCGTGTCGCGCGAACAACTCAAAACCTTGAACGATCTGCGAGGCAAAGGCCGCAAGGTCAAGATCGCATGCCAACAAGGTGGTCCTCACGTCGGCCTGCTCTACGACTCCTTAGACGCGGCCAAGATCAGTCGAGACGAAGTCGAGATTGTGTGGGTACCCGACTTGACCGGACCCAATGGCCCGGCCGAGCTCTTCCGCAAAGACAATTCAGTCGACGCCTGTTGCGTCATCACGCCCGACATGATCGGGCTGACCGGCGGCGTGGACAGCGTTGGCTCAGGTGCAGAAGGCACGGTCAAAGGTGCACATGTTCTGAACTCCACCCAAACGATGTCGCGATCGATTGCCGATGTTTACGCGGTTCGCTCGGACTGGTTCAAGAACAACCGCCAATTTGTCGAGAAGTTCGTGGCTGGTTATCTCTCCGCGACCGAAGAGTTGGTCGGCCAACGTCGTCAGTTCGAAGGCCAGAAGAAGTTGTCTGCCGATTACCGACAAACTTTGAAGATGGCTCAGGATATCTTTGGAAAAGAAGTACTGCCAACCCTCGAAGTCGACGCGCATGGTTTGCTGCTCGACTGCTCGTTTGTTGGTCTCCCGGGTCAGATGGCATTCTTCGATGATCCGCGCAATCTGAGCGGTTTCGAACCGAAAATGTCGGCAGCACTCGATCTGGCAACGGGTTGGGGTTACGCCAAGACACGCAGTGGCTTTGAGCCGCCGTCGCTGAACTATCGACAAGTTGCCACTCTGGCCAAGATCGACTACGTGCCGCTCAGCAAAGCCGGCGGAACGGAGATCGATTCCGGTGGCTGGGAAAATATCGACGATATCAGCGACAGTAACACGATCGTCAGCTTTACGATCAAGTTCCGTCCCAACCAGCCAACCTTCTCAGCCGATCGCTACGGAGCCGACTTCACGCGAGCGCTACAGTCAGCTTCGACGTTCGGCAACGCGGTGATTGTGATCCGTGGTCATGCGGATCCGACCAAAGCTCTGCTGGATATGGTGAAGGCCGGATTGGAAAAGAAAACGATTAAGCGAGTAGGCAGCCAAGGTAACTACAAGTACTATTTGCGCGGCAAGGAGATGAACTTGAACGATACCACGACGGTCATCAAGCTGATTGAAACCGGTGCGTTCGAGAGTCAGAACTTCAAGCCACGCCGAACCGTCAACGCAGCACTGAACCTGTCGTTGGCGAGAGCGAGAGCGGTCAAGCAGTCGCTCGTCGATTTCGCGAAGCAACAGAACGTGAATCTCGTTGAAGAACAGCTTCAACCGACGGGAGCTGGGATTTCGGAACCATTGATTCCAAAGCCCGCCAATTTCGATGAAGCACTCGAGAATATGCGCGTCGAGTTCCGAATCGTGAAAGTGCCTGCAGAGGCTCTCGACGAATCTGACTTCCAGTTTTAGTGGGGCGGTTCATCGCTACTTGATAAAGTTCGAAAGAGCCAAGTGAACACCGCCGTTGGATTTGAACGACGTAGAATCCACAGCTTGGTGCGACTGTCACACAACAGTCTGTCAACTGAAATTGAATCGTAGTACTGGAGTTGTGACCATCAT
>CAJHYQ010000430.1_pt1 | contig 144195 bp, 116 predicted proteins | sample 9198721 | NCBI WGS metagenome assembly CAJHYQ01 (sample SAMEA7708357, study PRJEB35096) | sediment metagenome | biome: marine neritic benthic zone biome [ENVO:01000025]; feature: sediment [ENVO:00002007]; material: shallow marine sediment [ENVO:03000034] sea grass bed [ENVO_01000059] ... | reverse complement strand
CTGACGGTTCTCCGCGTCGAGGGTGCTGCCGGTAACGTCGGAAACAATGTGTCAGGCGACTACGGCACATTTAGGCTCAACGCCAATGGCACTTATACCTACACGCTGAACAATGCGAATCCTACGGTCAACGCGCTCAACAACGGTGACACACTCACCGAGACATTCACCTACACCATCTCGGACTCCCAGTTGACCGCATCGTCAACGGTGACGATCACAATTCAAGGCGCTGACGACAATACAAATAGTCCCCCGGTTGCATCTCCGGACGCGAACACCATCAAGGAAGATCGAGTGCCCAATCCAGTCAACGGGAACGTGCTGAGCAACGACAGCGATCCGGACGACGACACCCTGACCGTCACTCGGGTCCAAGGTCAAACGTCAAATGTTGGCAATGATGTCTCCGGCGACTATGGTACGCTGAGATTGAATGCCAACGGCAGCTACACGTATACACTGAACAATTCGAATCCCGCCGTTGATGCCCTCGATGACGGTGACACGTTAAGTGAGAGCTTTTCATACACGGCCAACGATGGACAGGCTAGCGATTCAACATCGTTGGTCATCACCATCAACGGTACCACCGATAGTGGTTCGCCGACAGCAAGGGCCGACTTCGTCGCACGTTCGGGCGATACGCTCCTAACCGGTGTTTCGACCGGTGGAAGTTTTCAGCGACTTGAAGCTGGCAATTGGTCTGACGGCGTCGTTTGGCGGGACATGAACTCTGGTGACGTGAATGGCGACGACGTGGACGACATCGTCGCTCGTGCACCAAATGGTGCTTGGTGGGTAGGTCTTGGCACGGGCAACAGTTTCGTGAATCAAGCGTGGGGCGAGTGGTCGAGTGCGGTGAACTGGGTCGATGTTTCGTTGGCCGACGTCAACGGCGATGGGCGAGCAGACATTGTAGGGCGAGCAAACGGGAAATGGTGGGTTGCCCGATCAACAGGTACAAGTTTCGTGAATGAGCTGTGGGGTGAATGGTCCAACCGGATCGCTTGGCATCACGTGTTGACCGGCGACGTCAACGGCGACGGACGTGCCGACATCGTGGGCCGAATCCGATCCTCCGGCGCCTGGTGGGCTGCAGTCTCGTCCGGATCACAATTCAACAACGTCTCGATGGGGATCTGGTCAACCAGTCTGCGGTGGCAGGACGTTCAACTGGCGGATGTGAATGGCGATGGACGCGATGATCTGGTCGGACGCGGCAACGGCAACTGGTGGGTCGGTGTCTCGACGGGCAACTCGTTCACTAATGAATTTTGGGGGGCTTGGGCCAACAATGCCCAGTGGGTTGATGTACAAGTTGCCGACGTTGATGGTGATGGTCGAGCCGACATTGTCGGCCGCAACAACGGAACCTGGTGGGTGGCCCGCTCCACCGGTCAGGCGTTCTTGAACGAACAGTGGGGAACATGGTCTGCGGCTGTCGATTGGCTGTACGTGAACGTCGACGACTTCGACGGCGACGGCAGGGATGACATTCTCGGCTACGTCAACGGGAAGTGGTGGGTTGCCCGTTCGATTTCGAACAGCTTCAGCAACGAACTCTGGGCGGATTGGACCGATCCGTTGACCGACGTCTTAACAGGTGAGTTCGCCTAGGCGACCGGCAGTCTTGCCGTGTCGACTACAACCACGCTGCCAAATCATCGCGTCAGGAAGCTGACTTGTATTCGATCAGTTTCCCGGTTCGTCCCATGACGCGATGCAGCAAGAAGGTGGCGGCCCCCAGCATCTCGGGGAACTTCCCCATCACGAAGAACGTTGCCTGAAGCCAGGACAGCTTTGATGCGATTCCGTCTCGAATGGCCAGTCTCACGATCTGGATGGGATACAACCAGATGAGCAACCATCCCCACGACCACGTCGACGCGGCAAGAATAATCAGCAGCGGAAGGAGGGCTCCCCAGAAAAGCACACTCAGCATGGGGCGAACACAGTGATACTCCGGTGGTGTACCGTGCATCTGAGCGCCCTGCGCAAAAGCGTAACCACCTCGCACGGTCCGCTTCCACCACTGTCGATAACGCGTGATGGCTGCATCGTGAAGCGTCATAACCGCGCCCAGACGCCAGATATGCCATCCGTTCTGACGAAGTCTGACGCAAAGCTCTGGCTCTTCACCCGCGATGAGATCCGGGTCGTATCCTCCCACATCTTTGAGAGCGGACACACGCATCATCACGTCGCCGCCGCAGGCTCGGGTTTGCCCGGCTGGGCGATTCCATTCGGCGTCGCATAGTGTGTTGTAGATGCTCCGTCCGGGATATCTTTCCCGCCGCCATCCACAAACCGCAGCGACGTTTGTATTGCGTTGGAGAAACTCAACAGCTCGCTCCAACCAACCGGCCACGACTTCACAATCCCCGTCAATAAACTGAACGAAGGGCATTGTTGGAGTCAACTCGAGCAATCGTTCGAAACCAGCGTTGCGAGCACGCGCGGCGGTGAAAGGTCGACTCATATCCAAATTCACGAGCTCGGCGCCCATCGCTCGCGCCATCGAGACGGAATCATCCGTAGATCCTGAATCGACGTAGACCATCTGGTCAGCATTGGCACGTACGGATTCGAGGCAGATTCGAAGACGTTCACCTTCGTTTCGCCCGATCACAACGACACCAAAAGACGCTGATGACATCTGTGCGTCGGAATTCATCTCGTACAGCTCCACTCACATCGTCGACAGCGCTACTTCGCGAGGTCGATTCACCGCTGACACCTACAGCGCGATCGAGTTTCCGCCACGTCTTGAAATGCATCGGCAACCCCACCGACTTACGCATTATCGTCGATAAAGATGTTTTCTAAAACTCCCGCAGTCGCCGATCTCAATATTATTGCTGATTTCGAGGGCGGTAGGACCCGCAACAGGTGCAGATTTGGTCCCGATTCTGGCTACTCGGCCGATGGCGGCGTTGCCAATGATCAAGAACTCGCACGTCGGCTCCTCCACTTCATGGCTACGCGCGCACCACTTCGATTTGCTACGGCACGGTCACCCAATGGAACCCAGAGTTGTATTTGGTGCGAACGGCCATCAAGGGACGCCGGCTGCGTTGATCGAAAGCATTCAATAACGTCGCGCGGACCTTTGACTGCTATCCTTACGATCCGCATTACTCGAAGAAACGCACTCGTCTGCTTACCGACAACAAGGCAATCTCGAGTCCCCTGGCCCCAGTCGTTCGCATCAATCAGGTCCAGCGGACCACCCACCTCTAACGTTCTGGTGTTCCGCTGACCAGTCTCTGGTAGCTTCCCTGACGAGCGGTTATTATCGAACTTGAGCCGGTGCACAAGGACAAAAATGGCAGTACCAGGATACCTTTTGCGATTTGTCAATCAGATTCGGACGTTTGTAAGATAGCGGGAGAGGTATGACGACGGTCATTGTGACGGGTGGAGCTGGTTTTATTGGCAACTGCCTTGTGCGACAGCTCATTGCAGAGGGGGACACGCGTGTCGTCACGCTCGACAAGCTAACTTACGCCGGAAATCTCGACTCTCTTGCCGACGTTATTGATCACCCCAACCACCTATTCGTCCACGGCGATATCGGTGATCGAGAGTGCGTCCTGCAACTCTTGAATGAGCATCGGCCCACAGCGATGTTGAACTTGGCGGCCGAATCACATGTCGACCGCTCGATCGATGGGCCTCGCCAGTTCGTGGAGACAAACGTCGTCGGAACCTTCGAATTTCTCACAGCGGCGCTGGAGTATTGGCGGAAGTTGGACGATGTCGGCCGGAACCAGTTTCGGCTGTTGCATGTTTCGACGGACGAGGTTTACGGCTCGCTGGGCGACACGGGTGCGTTTACTGAGACCACACCTTACGCACCGAATTCACCGTACTCTGCATCGAAAGCAGCATCGGATCACTTCGTTCGCGCCTACGGGCACACTTTCGGGCTGCCGGTTTTGATCACGAATTGTTCGAACAATTATGGGCCCTGCCAGTTCCCGGAAAAACTGATTCCACTGATGATCCTCAACGCGGTCCAAGGCAAAGCCCTCCCCATCTATGGCGATGGCCAGAACGTTCGCGACTGGTTGTTCGTGGAGGATCATTGCCGAGCACTCCGTGCCGTACTTGAGAAAGGCGCAATCGGGGAAGTTTACAACATCGGTGGAAATGCTGAGCGAACCAACCTTCAGATTGTCGAGAAGATTTGCAACATCGTGGATGAACTGCGTCCGAATCTCCCGCACCGTCCGTGTTCGTCGCTGATGTCTTTTGTCGCGGATCGCCCGGGACATGATCGTAGATACGCGATTGATGCCAGCAAGATCCACCGCGAACTTGGTTGGACGCCGCAGGTCAGCTTCGAGCAAGGAATTGAGCAGACCGTTGCCTGGTATCTCGAAAATGATCGCTGGGTTGAGCGCGTTACCTCCGGGAAGTATCGCGGCGAGCGCCTTGGACTGAATGCCCAGGCGGAATCGCGAGACTCGATCACGACGCCGAAGACAGATCGTTGACCTTTTTCAGATCTCGGAAGCAGCCTCTATGCCACCTCATGACAGCATTACCAAGGGCATTATCCTCGCGGGCGGTGCAGGGACTCGACTGCATCCAATCACGTTGGCCGTAAGTAAACAGCTGCTGCCCATCTACGACAAGCCGTTGATCTACTATCCGCTCTCAACCTTAATGCTGGCAGGCATTCGCGAGATCCTGCTGATTTCCACGCCTCACCAAATCGGAGATTTTCAACGGCTGCTGGGAGATGGTAGTCGCGTCGGCATTTCAATTGAATATGCGGTCCAACCGGCGCCCGAAGGGCTCGCACAAGCCTTCATCATTGGTGCGGACTTTGTCGGCGACGATTCCGTAGCGTTGGTCCTTGGCGACAATATTTTCTACGGGCAGGGCTTTACGGCGTTACTACAACAGGCCGTGAGCGTAACCACCGGAGCAACGATTTTTGCCTACGCCGTTGCGGACCCAGAACGTTACGGCGTCGTCGAATTCGACGCCACCGGCAAGGCTATCTCGTTGGTCGAAAAGCCGAAGCAGCCGCGTTCTCGGTTCGCTGTGCCGGGATTGTACTTCTATGACAATCGGGTTGTGCAGATTGCCGCGAACCTGAAACCGTCAGCCCGCGGCGAACTAGAAATTACCGACGTCAATCGAATGTACTTGGAACGCGGTCAGCTCCGCGTCCAAGAGCTGACACGTGGTTTTGCGTGGCTTGATACGGGAACCCCTGAGTCACTCCTGCAGGCATGCAACTACGTGGAAACGATCGAGCTGCGGCAGGGGCTGAAGATCGCCTGCATCGAAGAGATTGCCTGCCGTAATGGATTCATCTCGCCCGATCAGCTGCGAGCATTGGCCGCAGAACTAAACAATTCCTACGGTGATTATCTGTCAGAGATCGTCGAGACCATCGAGTCGTGACCGGTGAAGTTGCGGTCAAGCGAAGCTGGTCATAGTGCCTCGCAACGAAATGATGGTCTGCAAGCGAACTTGTGGTTAGTTTGACACCCTCGTTCGCTGCCTTCGCGGGCAGGAAGCGTAGCCGAAAGGACAAGCGATGTGGTTTCGATTAGGTCTCGTTTGCTGCAACGCCGCGGCCCTGCTCTTGGCGATCTGGGTCGCGACGCATAAATCGACGCAGCCTCAGGTCCTGGGGCGGTACTCGTCGTACTACTTCGCGATTGTTCTGTTGGCGTTTGGCGTTCTCCTGCTGACCTGCTTGGTGCATGTTGGTCCCATCATAAGATCGTGCTTTTGTCGGTCTCGACTGTGCTGGCATTGGTCGTAGCTCAGATTTCGATTCGCATCATTGACCCTCTTGGGATTTCGTGTTAACAGGACTGGATGGAAGCAGAGTTTACGCTCGTCGCGGACCAGGACTTGATCTTCAAGTTTCCGCCCAATCTGGAAAGAGAATTGTTTGGTGTCCCGTTGTCGACGAACGAGCTGGGGCTTCGGGACAAACCGATTCGTCCAAAGCGACCGGACGATTTTCGAGTTTTGTGTCTCGGCGATTCCGTGACTTTTGGCCAAGGTGTTGCTCAGGAGCATACCTTTTGCCAACGAATGGAGGACTCGCTGACATCCCTTCTTGGACGTGATGTCGACGTGATCAATTCGGGAGTTCCCGGTTACAACACGAATCAACAAGACACATTTCTTCAAAAGCACGGTGATGACCTGGATCCCGACCTTGTTGTTCTGGTCTATGTTCACAACGACATTCTTGTCTACAATCGAACGCACGATCCAAAGTCGGCTTATCATTAAAGGGACAAGAGCCCCGCAGAGGCGACTCGAATTGTGTTCGGCAGAAGTTGGCTGTTCCGGCTGATTGTCTTCACATGGCGATATCACGGCGGAACCAGTCGATCGGCCGCACGCACGGCGAATCGAGAGCTTCCGGTCGCTCAGGCCAAGGGTGGAAAAAAAGCATCGCTGGATTCACTCACGTCCATCGCTGCGTTCTGTCGAGATCGTGGCATACCGTTCGTGACGTTGTTTGGCGAGGCAAGAAACCCACACCATTGGAAGACATCCTCTGGGAGGATGTCTCATCGCTCATCGCTCGGCGCTCGGGAGGGCTTTGGTCGTATGTGATGTTTGCCCATGGTGGGAAGGCCGTGGATCTCGCGAGCTATGCAACACCGTCGTGGACACCCATCCGAATCCTCTTGCGCACGACATTCTCGCCAAAGAAATCATGAGGGTCCTGATAGACGAAAGCCTGGTTCCCGTTTCCGAAACCACGGCGTCACGGTAGCCGATGGCGAAGGCTCGCGCTCCATGCATCTGTCGTGGCCGACGTCGATTGGGATCGCAGGTCAAGCTCCGCTATTGTCGGGCATCGTTCCGCGTCTAGCTTTTCGGCGCGCCAACCTTTTGGCGAACGGCGCTGGCCGCGCTGAGCGTTAAAGAGCCATGGAATATCGCAATCTTGGAAAAACTGGGCTGAAGGTCAGTGCCTTGTCGCTGGGCACGTGGCTGACTGTTGGAGACCAAATCGATCGCAAGACCGCCGCTGAAATCTTTCGGGTCGCGATAGATCATGGTGTCAATTTCTTCGATATGGCTGACAGCTACTCCAAGGGGGAAACGGAACGAGTTGCGGGCGAGTTGTTGTCCGGTTATTCCAGAGCTGACTTGGTCTTATCCAGTAAGGTCTTTTGGCCGATGAGCGAGGATGTCAATGATCGCGGGCTGAGTCGAAAGCATATTTTCGTGAGCATCGATCAGACACTGCGGCGACTTCACACCGACTACCTCGATGTCTATTTTGTCATCGACCCGATCCGGACACGCCACTGGAAGAAATGATCCGGGCGATGGACGATTTAGTGCGGCAAGGAAAAGTCCTCTACTGGGGTACAAGCGTATGGCCGCCGCAACTTCTTCGACGCACGCATCGAGTTGCACGACGCCGCAACCTCGACCCACCGATTGTCGAACAGGTACCTTATAACTTGCTACAGCGTTGGTGCGAGCGACGCGTGGTGCTCATGGCGCGTCGGCTGGGGATGGGGTTGGCAGTGTTTAGTCCTCTGGCGGGAGGCATTCTCACCGGAAAATATCAGCGCCGACAGAGCCCTCCTCCGGCAACCGAAAAGTCACGTCCCCGGCTCAAGTGTGTGATCTTTCTGCACAGGAGCAGGTGCGTTTGGATGCGTTTTGCCAACTTGCCGAGCAACACGGTGTCCCGCCCAACCAGCTCGCGTTGGCCTGGCTGCTCAAGCGAGAAGGGGTCTCCAGTGTCATCACAGGAGCTACGCGCCCTGAGCAGCTGTTGAGCAACCTATTGGCGTTTGACGTGAGTTTGTCACACCAAGCTGATCGAGAGATCTCTGCACTGTTCTCTGCCTCCTGGGGTGCGGTTTGTCGCGCACGATTGGAACGGTTATCCGGCTTATCGCGAAAATTCAGGTCTGGCGGTAAGCTTTGAACACTCATGCGCCCCAACGGCTCCACCAATCTGGTAGGAAAAAGCGTCTGGCTAATGGACCGCAGCGCTAAGAGCGGCCATACTAAATATCTTAACGTGGGCAATAAAGGGACTGCAGGGGAACTGTTTCTAGCACCATTGGTGCTTGACATGACGTGCCAGATCTTGGTTTGAGCAAACACGCAATGCACGGAATTGTCGAGAGCTACGCCTTGTCGCCAATGCAGGAAGGAATGTTGTTTCATTTTCTTTCTGGGGCGGGCAATGGTGTCGATATCGAGCAAATCGTCTGTCGGTCTGATGACCGATTAGAAGTTGACGTCTTACGCGAAGCATGGCAAATCGCACTTGCCAGGCATCCTGCTTTGCGCACTTCGTTTCAATGGGACCAAGTCGACACGTCGTGCCAGCACGTGCATGAATCGGTCGAGGTGCCGTGGGATGTCGCTGATTGGTCAAGTCTGTCTGACGCGGATCTAGAGTCGAGTATCGACCAGCTTCTCCGTGAGGATCGTCGTCGTGGCTTTGATCTAGCTCGTCCGCCGCTCATGCGGTTTATGCTGCGGCATCTCAGGGAATCGACGTCCTTGTTTGTTTGGTCGTTCAATCACATTATCGCCGACGGTAGATCCTTTCCGAATGTCCTCGGCGAAGTATTTGATTCCTACGACGCCATGCTCAAGGACGAGCCACTGGAACTTTCTCCAGTTCCACCTTTTCGCGCGCACATTGACCACCTGCAGCGGTTGAAGACAGACGATGCCGAGGCCTTTTGGCGCAAGCGGCTGGACGGATTCACCAGCGCGACGCCATTGCCGCGAGCCGTGAATCTGAACGAAGCAAATACCTTCTCTCAACATCAGGTCCAACTCTCAGCAGCTTCGACCGCCGGGCTCATTGAATTCGCAAAGGCTCACGAGCTGACGGTGAACACGCTACTGCAAGCTGCTTGGGCGCTGACGCTGGCTCGCAATTCCGGTGAGCAAGATGTCGTATTCGGCGCCATTCGAGCAGGCCGTAGCTCAAGCGTGCCGGATGCTGAGAGCATTGTGGGAACCTTCATCAACACCACGCCAGTGCGGGTCCCGATTGACAACGAAGCATCATTGATCGATTGGTTACAAGAACTGCGTCAGCGTGAACGCGAAGTCTGGCAATACGAGCACACGCCACTCGTCAAAATCCAGCAATGGAGTGACCTTCCGCCAGGGAAGCAGTTGTTTGAGAGCCTAATTGTGTTCGACAATTTTGCACTCGATACTCGTCTGCGAGCACGCGGCGGTGCTTGGGAAAAACGACATTTCCGTCTCCACGAACAGACTAGCTTTCCTTTAACGCTCTACGGCTATCTCGAGTCTGAGCTGCAGCTCGCCCTCTCCTACGATGAAAACGTTTTCGATCTGGAGACGGCTGATCGACTGTTATGTGAAGTGTCAGCGCTGCTGGAGAATATGCTGTCAGCAGACGTTCAATTCGTGGGTCAGCTATCGACCTTGTCGCGTGAAAAGCAAAGACGAATTGTCGAGGAATGGAATGCTACGCGTGTAGATTATCCGCGTGAAGTTTGCGTCCATGAACTCTTCGAACAACAGGTAGGCAGACGCGGTGACGAAGTGGCCGTCGTCTATGAGAAGAATCAGCTCACCTACGCCGAATTGAATGCGAAGGCAAATCAGCTCGCCGGATATCTACGCGAGTTGGGTGTTGGGCCAGACGTGTTGGTGGGAGTTCACATCGAGCGCGGGCTCGATATGATCGTCGCGATCCTGGCCATTCAAAAGGCGGGCGGTGCTTACGTCCCGCTCGATCCGGCCTTTCCGGCAAAGCGAGTTGCTCTAATGATGAATGACTCGCGCGTCAACATTGTACTCACACAGTCGCATCTGGCAGCCGAATTGCCAGTAACTAACGCAACGAGAATCTGCATCGATGGTGACGCCGCCGAGTTTTCGGAACAAAACACCGACAATCTGCCACCTGTCGCGAAACCCACAAATCTGGCCTACGTTATTCACACGTCCGGTTCAACCGGCCAGCCCAAGGGGGTCATGGTCGAGCACCGTAATGTGACGAACTTCTTTACGGGAATGGATGACCAGGTTCAACCTGATCCCGATTCGCCCGGGACGTGGCTGGCTGTCACCAGTCTTTCCTTCGATATCTCTGTGTTGGAATTGCTGTGGACGCTAGCGCGGGGATTCAAGGTCGTCGTCTACTCACCTTGGCACCGTCCTCACGCTGACGTGCCAGCCAAGATGCGCAGCAAGCCTTTGCATTTCAGCTTGTTCTATTTCGCGAGCGCCGACTCACGGCCAGACGACAAGTATCGATTGCTGGTCGAGGGTGCGAAATTCGCCGACGCTCACGGATTCCAAGCAGTTTGGACACCGGAACGACATTTCCACGACTTCGGTGGGCTGTATCCCAACCCGGCGGTTGCGGGCGCCGCCTTGGCAACGATTACGAGCAATCTTCAGATCCGGGCCGGAAGTGTTGTGATGCCACTTCATCATCCGGTTCGAGTCGCCGAGGAGTGGGCACTAGTCGACAACCTATCGCAAGGTCGAGTTGGTGTGTCTTTTGCTTCAGGATGGCAGCCAAACGATTTTGTGATTCGGCCCGACGCTTATGACAGTCGTCACCAGCTGATGTACGAAGGTATCGAAATCGTACGACGACTGTGGCGCGGCGAAGCGGTCGAGTTTGATGGCGTCAACGGCCAGCGTCGGGCTGTACAGACCTTGCCCCGACCGATTCAAAAAGAATTGCCTGTTTGGGTCACCACGGCGGGAGACATCGAGACATGGCGAACGGCCGGAAAGATTGGCGCCAACGTGTTGACCCATTTGCTCGGTCAGACCATCGACGAGGTTGCTGAGAAGATTCAGGTCTATCGAGACGCTTACCGAGCCGCCGGTCATGTTGGTACGGGTGAGGTGACCCTGATGTTGCACACCCTGGTGGGCGACGACACCTCGGCTGTGCGGGAGATCGTCCGCAAACCGCTGACCGACTACCTGCGCAGCTCCGTCGGGCTGATCAAGAACGCGGCCTCGACGTGGACCGCCTACAAACGAAAAAGCGATGGGAGCGTGGTGGCGCCGCCCGATTTGTCGGAACTTTCTGACGAAGAGATGGAAGATCTGCTGGCCTACTCATTCGATCGCTACTTCTCGTCGAGTGGATTGTTCGGTACGCGGGAAGACTGCCTCACGACGATCGAAGGTCTGCGTCAAGCCGGTGTTGACGAAATCGCATGCCTGATTGATTTCGGAGTTGAGACGGACAAGGTTCTGGCCCATCTGCCGCATTTAGCAGCGCTGCGTGAAGCGGTGGAAACGCGGACGAAGACCACCGTTTCAGATCCCGTTGCGGCCAGCGGTGACGATACCGTTGGAGCACTTCTGCGTCGTCACAAGGTGACGCACCTGCAGTGCACTCCGTCGATGGCGACGATGTTTGTCGCTGATGAAGACGTAAGCGAGGCGATGGGCGGACTGCAAACTCTTTTGGTCGGTGGAGAGTCGTTCCCCAGTTCGCTGGCGCGAGAACTTCGGGCTCGAACATCCGCCAGGATCATCAATATGTATGGCCCCACGGAAACAACGGTTTGGTCGTCGTGTCAGTTGGTGCAGGGAGACGAAGAACCAATCCTCATCGGGAGGCCCATCGCCAACACACAGCTCTACATACTTGATGAAACACTAAGTCCGACAAACATCGGAGTTGTTGGCGAACTCTATATTGGCGGCGAGGGAGTTGTTCGTGGTTATTACGAACGCCCTGAACTCACCGCCGAACGTTTTGTGCAGAATCCGTTCGTTGACAATTCAAGTGTGCGAATCTATCGAACAGGTGATCAAGCCCGGTTCAAGTCCGACGGTTCCGTCGAGTTTCTGGGGCGAAGTGACCAACAGATCAAATTTAATGGCCATCGTATCGAGCTAGGTGAGATCGAAAACGCCATGGCTCAGCATTCCGCTGTTCGGGAGGCCATGGTTGTCGCACGTGAGGACGCGCCAGGTGAAAAACGTCTGGTCGGATACGTTGTTGGCGATGCCGGATTGCAAATTGTCGAAGACAAGTTCAGGTTATGGCTACGTGAGCGACTTCCTGATTATATGGTGCCGGCCAGAATCGTTACGTTAGAGGAGTTTCCGCACACCCCTAATCAGAAGATCGATCGGCGTGCTTTACCGTTGCCCGAAACGGCGGCAGTGGTTGGCGTTGCTCCGTCTGAAACAGAAAGCACTGCACCACCAGCGGGCGAAATCGAATCGCAAGTTGCCGATATCTGGACGGAAGTTTTGGGTATTGCCGCCGCCAACCGCGACGATAATTTCTTCGAACTGGGCGGACATTCACTCTTGGCGGTGCGCGTGCATCAGCGACTCAGTGAGTCGTTCTCACGAACGCTCGCGATTACTGACCTATTTCGGTTTCCCACGATCCGCACGCTTGCTGCCTATCTGGCTGAGTCAGACGATAAGGCCAGTAGCTCCGAAGGCCGGCATCGTGGAGCGGCGCGACGCGAAGCCATGATGAATCGCGCTCGTCAGAGGCAACGCGGAAAGAATTGAGGTTGAACCGGATGAACGATGCATCGAACAATCACGTGGTCCCTACCGACATCGCGATCGTCGGAATGGCCGCCCGATTTCCCGGTGCGAATTCCGCTGCCGAGTACTGGCAGAATCTGCGTAGCGGTGAGGAGTCGATCCGCCAGCGAAGTGAAGAAGACCTGTTGGCGGCCGGAGTCAGCGCGGCGGAGTTGCGAAATCCGAACTATGTGAGAGCCGCCGGTCCCTTGGACGATGTGGCCGGTTTTGATGCAGCATTTTTTGGATACAGCCCCAAGGATGCGGCGATACTGGATCCGCAACACCGCCACTTCTACGAGTGTGCCTGGCAGGCGCTCGAGCAAACCGGTCATACGGCGGCGAGTTTGAATCATGCGATCGGAGTCTTTGCCGGATGTGGTCCGAATCTCTACTTCATGAATCACGTCGTCACTAATCCTGAGCTGCAGCGGAGCGTCGGATTCTTCCTGCTCAGGCATACCGGCAACGACCGCGATTTTCTCCCCACGGGTGTCTCCTACAAGCTGAATCTGTGTGGTCCATCTGTCGCGGTGCAAACTGCTTGCTCGACCTCTCTGGTGGCAATTCACATGGCCTGCCAGAGCCTACTCAATGGCGAATGTGACTTAGCTCTCGCGGGCGGTGTGTCAATCTATGTGCCGCACGGCCATGGGTATGTCTTTCGGGAGAACGAAATTCTCTCACGCGACGGTCATTGCCGCCCCTTCGATGCCAGTGCCTCTGGCACGGTTGTCACGAATGGCTGCGGCGTCGTCGCGCTACGTCGCGCGGAAGATGCGATCGACGACGGCGACTTCATCCACGCGTTGGTCAAAGGCTCGGCAATTAACAACGATGGTGCGAACAAAGTCGGTTATCTCGCACCGAGCGTCGAGGGGCATGCAGCCGCCGTCAATGAGGCTCTGGGTATGGCAGGGATGACCGCCGATAACATCTCTTACGTAGAAACGCATGGAACCGGCACGGCTGTCGGAGACCCAATCGAGATTGCTGCCCTGTCCCAAGCTTTTCGTAGTACGACCGAGGCGTCCCAGTTCTGTCCAATTGGATCAGTCAAGGCAAACATCGGCCATACCGATACGGCGGCTGGTGTTGCCGGCGTCATTAAAGTCGTCGAGGCTTTGAAGCATCGTGAGATTCCGCCGAGCATCAACTTCAACTCGCCAAACCCGCACATCGACTTCGAAGCGAGTCCCTTTTTTGTCAACACTCGTCTGCAGCAGTGGGAAAGCGACGGCGCACCGCTGTGTGCCGGAGTGAGTTCATTGGGGGTCGGTGGGACGAACGCCCATGCGGTTCTCCAAGAACCTCCGGTCAGATCGGCTAGTGAAGCTGCCGAACCTTGGCAGCCATTGTTACTGTCCGCTAAGACTCCCAATGCGCTCAGCCAGATGATCGCAAATCTGGCCGACTATCTCGATGCGAATCCTCGATGCAATCTCGCCGATGTCGCCTACACGTTGCAGGTCGGTCGCGAGAAATTCGGCCAACGCTGTGCCCTGGTTGCCAACGACGTTGCCGATGCTGTCAATGCCTTGCAGACCGTAGATCGCAATCGGTTGAGATTCGGAAAGTCCGCTGCGGACGCACCTTCCATTGCCTTCCTGTTTCCTGGCGGTGGGGTGCAGTATCCCAACATGGGCCGTGACTTATACGAAACTTACGAAGTCTACCGTAATGCGATGGATTCATGTCTTGATCTTTTGGCGGGCGAATTCGAGCCGGACCTTAGGTCGATGATCTATCCGGCGCCCGGCAATGAAGAAACGGCCGCAGCGCAACTACGCGAAGCCGGACCCTCCGTTTGCGCTATTTTTGCTACCGAGTATGCTACAGCGCGGCTGCTGATGAGCTGGGGCATCGAGCCAACAGCGCTCATTGGTCACAGCCTGGGAGAGTACACCGCTGCCTGCCTGTCGGGCGTGATGTCTTTAGAAGATGCTCTCAAGATTGTCGCTCTCCGTGGTCGAATTCTTGGTCGTGTTGCCGGCGCTGCGATGATGAGTGTTCCGCTGTCGGAAGAGGAAACCCTCGCACTGCTGGGCGACGATCTCGATCTGGCCGCTGTGAACGGTCCGTCCTTATGTTTGGTATCCGGCGAGAATGAATCACTTGACCGATTGGAGAAGCAACTCGCTGAGCAAGAAGTCGAATGTCGTCGACTTCACATCGCGACCGCGAGTCACTGTCGCCTGCTTGATCCTCTGCTGGACGAATTTCGCGCTGGCCTGGAGACAATCAAGTTTCATGATCCACAAATACCGTACATTTCAAATGTCACAGGCACGTGGGTTCGCACGGAAGACCTTCGTGATCCCGGCTACTGGGTAAGGCACTTGCGTCACTGTGTTCGTTTTGCCAGTGGGATCGGTGAGCTCCTTTCGCAACCAAATCGAGCTTTGGTGGAGGTCGGCCCTGGGCGGGCTCTGACTTCGCTGGCACGCCAGCAAACCCAGAAACCGGCTTGCGCTGTCACGACCCTTCGACATCCGGAGGAACAAGCCAACGATGCCCAGTATCTGCAGAGTTGCTTGGGTGAGTTGTGGACCGCGGGCGTTGCAGTCGACTGGTCGCAATTCCGCGGCACGTCACGCAGGTTGCGTGTGCCGTTGCCGACTTATCCATTCGAGCATCAGCCTTATTGGCTAGAACCATCCGAAAGCACTACCGCTGCACCCGAATTGGTGCCGCTGGAGCGAACCGCGGATGTTGATGATTGGCTCTACGAGGCTGGCTGGGAAGAGGCTCCGGTCTCGGCGGCAGCCGATACAGCGGACAACGACAATGAGTCTGCAGCGACGCTTGTTTTTCTTGACGATGAGGGTGTGGGTGCTCGCCTCGTCAAGTGCCTTCGCCAGCAGGGTGTCAACGTCGTTACGGTTCGGGAAGGGGATGCCTTCCACGAGTTCACGGAACACGAGTATGCGTTGGCGGCCGAGGAAGGTTACTCCGGATATCAACGACTCTTCAGCCGACTGGAGGAGTGTGGCTGTCTGCCCAACCGAATCATTCACCTGTGGCTGCTCACAGAGGGGCGTAAGTTTCGCGCGGGCTCCAGCTTCTTTCACCGAAATCAGGAGCGAGGTCTGTATAGCCTGGTGTTTCTCGTCCAGGCCATCGGTGAGTTGGAGATCAACGACGCCATTCAAGTTGACGTCGTTTCGACGGGAATTCAGTCAGTCAAAGATGAACCGACCGAGGATCCAGAGAAGGCGACGGTTCTGGGTCCAATTCGCGTGATCCCCACCGAGTTTCCCAACATTACAACTCGCAGTATCGACGTCGATCTGCCGAATTCGAATCGTCAACGCCAAACCGATGATCCTCGCGATGCGATCGTCGAACGTCTGCTGCGTGAGGCGAGCGCCGACCCAGCACAGCGTGTCGTCGCGTACCGCGGTGAACGGAGATTCGTGGAGTCATTTTCCCAACACACCATGCCGCAACCTGAGAATGGTCACGGTCGATTGCGTGAAGAGGGTGTTTACCTCATCACGGGCGGATTAGGTGGGCTTGGCATGGAGCTGGCTCGACACCTCGCAGTCAACTACCGAGCGCGATTGATCCTGATCGGCCGCAGCGAATTCCCCGCCCGCTCGACGTGGGATGATTGGCTCGCGCGGCACGTCGATCGAGATCAAACGAGCCGAAAGATTCATGCCATTCGAGAGATGGAGTCGAACGGGGCCCGTGTACTGACACTGCAGGCCGACATTGCGAACATCAAAGAGATGGAACAAGCGATCGAAGCTGCCAAGGCCGAGTTTGGTCCTATGCACGGTGTCTTTCATGTTGCCGGGGTTTTGGATGATGGCCTAATTCAGACGCGGACAGCCGAGGCGATCGATCGTGTACTGACACCAAAAGTGCACGGGACGCTGATCCTTGCCGAATTGCTGCAAGCAGAGCCGATCGACTTTTTGACTTTGTTCTCGTCGACCAGCGCGCTGCTGGGCCTGCCAGGTCAGTCCGACTACGCGGCTGCAAACTCGTTTCTCGATGCCTTTGCCCGCAGTTCTGCTGGGCGGCATCTCAACACGGTCGCATTGAATTGGGGGATCTGGAAGGACGTCGGAATGGGGCACGCCGCCGCGTTGAGATTGGCGGATCAGGCAGCCGACGAGCTATCCGACAGTCCACTGGAACGCACCGAACATCCTCTCTTGGACGAGTGTATCTCCCGATGTCCCACCGAGGCCGTTTTTTCGACGCGGCTTTCGCCGGAAAACCAATGGATCCTGGACGAACATCGGTCGCAGTCCGGGCTCAGCATTGTGCCCGGAACGGGATACCTCGAATTCGCTAGCGCGGCGTTTACTCAGGCGGTTGGAGAATGTCCCGTCGAGATAAGTGATTTGGCAATTATTTCGCCACTCGCGATTGCTGAAAATGAGACGCGCGAACTGCGCACGATGATCTCGCAGAACGGAAAGGGACATCACTTCGAGGCTAAGAGCCGTGTCGATGGCCAATGGCAGGTCCACGCCGAAGCGACCATCTCCGCGTTGGAAACGTGCGCTCCAGAACAGCTGGACGTCGCTGCGATCCTCGCTCGCTGCAATCGTGCCATGCCAACGGACAATAATGGCCTGCTGCAGACTCGGCAGATGGAATTGCTGCAATTCGGCCCAAGGTGGCGAGTCGTCCGGTCAGCGCATTTTGGTGAGGGTGAAGCGATCGCCGAGCTTTCATTGCCCGATGACTATGTCGCCGACGTCGCCGATTATCGATTGCACCCGGCTTTGCTTGATTTGGCCACCGGATTCGCGCTGCCTTTGATCGAAGGCTACGAAAACGCCAAGGATCTCTACGTTCCCATGGCGTACCAGCGGCTCCAAGCGATCGGACGCTTGGAAAAGCGCATCTACAGCCACGTTCGTAGCCACGTTGACAACAGTATTGATCGCGACGTTGCGACCTTCGACATCACGATCGTCGATGAGTCCGGCAACGTGCTTGTCGAGATCAACCAATTCACCGTTCGACGTGTTGGCGAAAGCCGCACGTTCGGGCAGTCTCACGGATCACAAAGCACACACGCGCGCAGTCAGACGGCAGCTGAAGAGCTGTTCTTGGAAACGCATGCAGCGGGAATCGACACTGAGCATGGCATGCGGTCGCTGACGACCATTCTTAACTCGCCTACGCTGCCACACCAGGTGATCGTTTCCTCGATTGATTTGGATGAACTGGCCAAGAGGATATCACACCTCAAGCTCAGTTCGGAGCAGTCGACCGTCAAGTTTGAGCGCCCGGGATTGAGCAGCCAATTCGAGCCTCCTAGGAACAAACTCGAGGAGCGGTTAGCGTCCATCTGGGAGGAGCTGCTAGGTATCGATCAGATTGGCGTACATGATGACTTCTTCGAATTAGGAGGTCACTCGCTCATCGCGGTGCGATTGTTCGCGAAGATCAAAAATATCTGGGGAGCTGAGTTTCCCATCTCCGTCTTGTTTCAGGCTCCAACCATCGTCGGATGTGCCGAACTGATCCAAACAGAGGTTGGCGAAGAAGTATTAGACTCGGTACCCCAATCATCGTCGCGTCGCGCACCGAAGTTTCGCTATCTCGTCCCAATGAATCGAGTTGAGGGCAACACGAATCGTCCGCCATTTTTTCTCGTGGCCGGAATGTTTGGGAATGTTCTTAATCTTCGGCATCTTGCGGGCCATCTGGGCGAGCATCAACCGGTGTTCGCGGTACAAGCCCGCGGCTTGTATGGCGACGACGAGCCACACAATCGGTTCGAGGACATGGCCCGGGACTACCTGGAGGAGATTCGCCAAATACAACCGGAAGGTCCGTACTTCATCGGGGGTTTTTCCGGAGGCGGAATCGCTGCTTACGAGATGGCTCAACAAATTCGGGCAAATGGGGAACAGATTGGCCTACTCGTGTTCTTGGATTCTTCGCCCCCGCCGGACGTGGTACCGCAGGTCACTTGGCGAGATCGTGGAGTGATTCAATTGCAGCGGCTCGTCAAGCAGGGGCCGGCTTACGTGCGGCAGTGGGCCGTCAACAGAATTCGTTGGGAGGCACGGCGTTTCCGTCGCGAAGAAGAGGTCGAACTTACTCCGGCCGAATTTCGCAGCCGCGATATCCATATCGCATTTTTGGAGGCTCTAGGCCACTACAAGCCTCAACGATACGAAGGGAGCATTCATCTATTTCGGCCCGCCTTGCAGAAGACACATCGCCTTGGCGGAGAACGATTCGCGAATGGCTGGCGCGAGCTTGTGGACGATCGCAATCACTGGTCGCCCTATGTGCATGGTGACATCCACGTCCATGAGGTCACCGGGGATCACGATGCGATGGTCCTCGAGCCTCACGTTCGCGTGCTGGCGGCCGAATTGAAGACGTGCTTGAGCGCCGCGCAGGACTTGATACGTTAGCTCGATGTCGACGCTTGCCGCCGGTCGCTGCAATCGTCCTCTCCCGTATCGTGCGCTCAACCATCACGACGCGTTATGACGATCCTCGTTCCACCGCCGTTCTTTCTCGTCGGCTCGCCCAGATCTGGAATGACGTTGCTGAGGCTCATGCTTGGCCATCATTCGCAGATCTGCTGCTGTGAAAATGGACTATGTGGCTGAATACTACGACGAGAATCGCGATGCCCTGGATATCGAGGATCTCACAGCTGACGTTCCTCCAGCAGGCCGACGATTTCCTGGGCCAGCGGCGGTCGATGGATCGTCCCTGGCGGGGATCGCAATTCTGGTTGGAAGCCCAAAACCAGTGGCAGCGGCTCAAACAGTCCGTCCCGCACGATCGCCGTTTCGAGGTTCGTTTTGAGGACTTGATCGCGGACGCCGAAAAGACCGTGGCAGCTATTTGCGATTTCCTGGAAGTAGACTTCGAAGAGGATACGCTCTGCATGGAGCAAGACACAACCTATCAGCGGCCGAGTCCGGAGTCGTAGCGAGAAGGATCCCCAACTCCGCTTTTGAAAAGAGAATTCGGTTGCGGATGGATGACATCACCCAGCATCTCAAATAAGCCGGCTCGCTTCTTCCGTGATCTTCGTCGATGCGAAGTAGGATGAAAGTGTGGAACGAAGGAATCGGATATTGCAAACCGAGGGCTAGACCGTGGGCAAAAAGACCGTCTTTGCGATCGCGACGACGCTCATGTTCTTGTTACTCTTGGAGGGTGTGCTGATCCTGTGCGGTGCGGATGCCGATTTCAACAATAACGACCCGTACGCCGGATTCGCGTCACATGTACCTCACTTTGTTCCAAGTGAGTCCGAGGATGGAATTGATCATTTAACGGTTTCCGCCAGCAAGGCGGATGTACTGAATCCACTCAGCTTTGCTGCGGCTAAGCCAGCCAACACTTACCGGATCATTTGCGTTGGGGGATCCACCACGTATGGTCGCCCTTTTTTTGACGAGACTTCTTTCGCGGGATGGCTGAGAGTTCTGCTGCCAGCGATGGATCCTTCCCGTGATTGGGAAGTCATCAATGCTGGAGCGGTGAGTTATGCGAGTTATCGCGTCGTGGGCGTGATGGACGAATTGGCTCAGTACGATCCAGACTTGTTCATTGTCTACACCGGACACAACGAGTTTCTCGAACGTCGCACGTACCAACAGCTCCTCGAGCAGCCTCTCTGGATGCGCGAGTCGATCTCCCTGTTGAGCCACACACGAACCGCCGCTGCCATTCGCTGGAGCTTGGAAAGCGTTGGCGTCGCGACGCGTCGGCCTTCCATTGGCACTGTACTTGCCGATGACGTGAAGCGAATTCCAATCAATGCTGTCGGTCCGGAGGCGTATCGTCGTGATCACAAATTTCGTCATCAGGTGATTGATCATTTTGGCACCGGCCTGGCGAAGATGTTGGAAATTGCAGAGCGGGCCGAAGCCGAAGTGATGTTCATTACTCCGGCATGCAATTTGGCGGACTTTGCCCCGTTCAAGAGCGAGCACGCGGCAAGTCTCGTGCGTGAGGACAAACGACGGTGGCAGGAACTGTTTGCACGGGCAAAACAACTGCTCTCAGAAAATAGGCCAATCGAAGCTCTGGAAATGCTGAAGCAAGCTGAGAAGCTCGACGACCTACGTGCCGATTTGCATTATGTAAAAGGCAAGGCACTGCTAGAGCTCGAACGTTATGAAGAGGCGGCCGAAGCCTTTCATCGGTCAAAGGAAGAAGACGTTTGTCCACTCCGGGCCATCGACGTCATCGTCAATTCGATTCGCAAAATCGGTGACAGCCAGCGAACCAACATTGTCGACTTCGAGCGGATCGTCGCCGAAAACTCCGATCACAGAATTGCTGATCAGAGGTTGTTTCACGACCATATCCATCTGACCGTAGATGCAAATCTGCTGCTGTCCCGCGCGGTCATGTCGCAGCTCGTAGAGACAGGGACGGTGACCGTCTCGAGTGATGCCCAAGCCCGAGCGTCACTAGCGGTCGACCAGATGAATTCAAGAGTCGATGGTTCGCGCTATGCAAGAGAATTGTTGACATTGAGCTCGATCCTGGTGAATTTGAACCAACACACGATGGCGATCGCGCAGGCCGAATCCGCCTGTGAGTTGTCCGCCCACGACGAAGACATCGTTGTCCCAGCCAGCCGGATACTGCTACAACTTGATCAGCCACGATCAGCGATGAAGGTGATGAAGACGGTGGTGACGAACAATCCACGGTCCGGTTCAGCTCGCTGCCAATTCGCCCTGACTCTGCTCGCTCAGCAGCAAGCTGACGAGTCGCTACGAGAGTTCGACGAGGCACTTCAGCTGGACCCGGATCTAGCGGACGCCCATCGATATGCAGGTCTGCTCCGGGCTGAACGCGGCCAATTGCCGAGGGCTGAATACCATTTCGCACAGCTTGTTCGACTAGCTCCGGATGACTCTGCGGCCTTCGAAAACCTTGCTCTTTGCCTTGCCAAACAAGATCGCCATCGAGAAGCAGTTGAGCACTATCAACGAGCACTCGAATTGAACCCGCGGTCGGTCAGCGCTCGCCGCAATTTCGCGTCGACCCTCGAGGCTCTAGGACACGCTGAAGAGGCGAGAAAGCAAGTTGATGCGGCAAGTCGCCTGGACCACCGAGGCTAAGCGACGCTAGATCCCTAGCGAATTGCGGAGGTTAGCCAGTGCCCGTCGATCTGACGGTGCCAGGAATCTGTCGCCGAGACCGGCGATGAGCCCCGTGATTAATGCCTCCCTTGCTGTTTCGTCATGGCCTTGCCGATGAGATACCACAGACAGGTGCAGGAAGACCTCGACATCGGGTGAGCCACGAGCAATGAGTTCAGTCAGAATCTGTTTCGCCTCGTTCATCCGACCGAGGCGAGTTAAGACAACTGCCTTGGTTTCCAACACGTCGGAGTCATCCGGGTACGAGTCAAGTAATCGATCGACAATCTGCAACGCTTCGGGACGAGTCTTATCGTCCTGGCTGAGGATGGTCGCCACATTGTTCAGAACCGACTTGTTGTCAGGTTCGATCGACAGGACACGATGGTAGTACTCGATCGCCCGTTCGTGGTCGCCTCTGAAGAATGCGAGGTCGGCCGTCGCTCGTGTCAGTGGAATCGTATCGGCGTGCTTGTCGGCATAGTTAAATACAAAGGTTTCGGCTGCTTTGCTCGCCGCGCTCCCATCCTGGATACCAAACAATGCGAATGCAAGTTGCCGCACGGCCTCGTGCGGGGCAATCCACTCAGGTGGGCGTTGGCAGAGCTGAATAGCACAAGTTGACGAACCTTCTTGCAGCAGCGTGAGTATGACGCCGAAGAACATGCTTGTCTGCTCTTTCAAATTAGCGTCTCGAACTGCTTGCCAGTAAGGATCCAGCAAGTGTTCGACATGAGACCATTGCAACTGTTCATCGGCGACGAGTTTCACGGCGTGTCGTTGACCCCTAATTTCCCATCTCAGCCGTTCGAATCTCTGGCCTGGTAAACTTCCGAGCTTTGCATAGACCTGCTTTGCGCGATCCGTTAGCCGTCCGTTGGGCAACAGGTGTTCCTGCCAGAATCTAAGGAATTCCTTTAAGTCTTGGGGGCGTGGATCATCGCTTGCGGCTAACTCATTCAAAAGGTCGAACGCGGACGACGGCCTGTCATCCACTTCGTATAGCCGCGCGAGCAGGAGTCGGTCGTCTCGATCAAGATCTCGATTGTCACGAAGCAGCGAAATCGCTTCGTCCAACTTGCCCTCATCGGCCAAAATCGCTACTTTGATTCGCCGATCGGTAGGTGAAAGGGAAGTATCTTTCCATCGCTTGAGCTGGCGTAAGGCGCTCTGTCTAACCGTCTGGTCAGGGCTGGACGCAAGAATTGACACAAGCAGTTGTTGAACCGATCGGTTGTTGGCGTCGATGGTCAATGCCTCCCGGCACATGTCTTGTGCGAGTTCCGGCAGGTACGGCGCGATGCGCTCAGCAGCGCTCGCCAAGACACTCACGGCTGTTTCGCTGTCGGTTGATGGGTCGCGAGCGCTTTCGATGGCCCGCATCAGATGAATCGCGGTTGCACTCGGCATCTCGGCAATGTCGCAGAGCCGACTGAGAGCGATTTCTTTGTCAGTCGCTTTGATGTTCGCTTCACGATTCAGACGCTTGATCAGATTCCTTGCCTCGGTCAAGCGGTTGCCGGTTTGCAGGTAGAATGCGAAGCAGGAGGTCCAAGTCGTCAGGTTGTCGGGCGCTAGTTGAATCGCCTTCTGGAATTCAGTCTCGGCCTGCTGCAGCAAGTCTGTTGATTCATGGTTCGGCACCGTTTGTGCGATCACCAACAACATTCTGGCCAAACGCACGCGCGCTAGTGCGTCCTCAGGATCGCGATCCGACCATGCCTTCGTTTGAGTCAATGCGACATCCAACTGGTCGCCAGTTACCACATGACGTATTGCTTGATCGAATAGACTCGGCGATGTGGGGAGCAAATTATCAAGACGCTGGACGATTTCCAGAGCCGCTTCGTCGCGACCCGTCTGGTGGTAAAGGCTGAGCAATTGTTCTGCGACAAGTGCACCACGCTCACCCAAATTCCACGCTTTTTCAAGGGATCCAATCGCCAACGCGACATCGCCTTGCTTCAGAGCAACTTGGCCCTGCAAAAAGTGCGACATCGGCCAGAGGGGACGTTGCTTGAGGATTTCGTGAGAGGTTGTCGCGATTTCGTCCAACGTTTCATCGGCGGAATCCGTGGCCAGTAGTCGTAATACGCGATAGGCTCGCGAGCGAGTTCCTACGGCGCCCTCCAATTCCTGGAGCCACCGTTCGTATCGCTCTAGATTCGTCCAGTCGCGTTGTTGCCACGCCAAACGAGCCAGCAAATTGACCGGCGCGATACTCTTGAGATTCTGCTCATGCAAACGCTCGAGCAGCGATCTGGATTCGGGCCAATCTCCCAGACGATACGTCAGGTCTGCGATCGCGATCGTGGCCTCGACTTGCCGATGATTGCCAAGTTCTTTGCGAGCTGAAATCAGTCGCTGTATGGCTTCGTCGCCGCGGTCTGACGCGGTCAACAGGTCAGCCTCGACAACGGCGGCCGCTAGTACATCGTCTGACCTTGCCGCGAACTCGCGTGCTGCTGAGAGGGCTCGGTCGGAGTCCCCCGTCTGCTGGCTGAGGATAGCCAATGCACGCCATAGCGACGCGTGTTCGGGCGAGTCCTGCAGGGTTGACTCGAGCATTTTGATGGCCTTCGCGGTCTTCCCGGCAGCCGTCTTCACGTCAACGATCGCCATCGCTACTTTCGTTGGAGATGCGTTCAACTTCCTTGCTTGCTTGATCGATTGTCGAACGGTCTTGAGGTCGCGTTGTTCGGCGGGATATTGAAGCTGTCTTTGAAGCTTGGCACTAGCCAAGGCGATGTGAACATCACCTGATTCGGGCTGAAGTTCGGCGAGTCGCTCAAATTCCTGCACGGCAACGTCTACGTCGCCGCGCCGCAGAGCCAACGTTGCCAAGGCGTGCCGCCATTCGATCTGGCGTGGTACGAGATTGACGGCTCGATGGTAGGCCTTTGCTGCTTCCCCGAAGTAGCCGACTTGTTCATACATTCGCCCCAAGCGGAACCAATGATGTGCGATCGTTCTGTGATGATTCGGCCGCGTTCTAAGCAACTCACCGTCCGGGCTGGTCAGTGAGCTCTTCATCGTTTCAATCGCCCGATAGAGTTCGCCCTTTTGCTCCTGCCGAATCGACTGCACCAGCGCGATTCCGACCCGCGCTTGGGCTTGGGTATGGTCGCGTTCGTTGAGTTCCTCGACAAGCCGATGGATCTCGTCCAAGTGTTTCTGGGCTTCTTCGTCACGTTTCGCCTTGGCCAACAGCGAAGCGAGTTGGATTCGCAAGGATGGATTGTCTTGTTGGGTGGCCCTGATGCCGGCGCGTAGTGTATCGATGGCGAGAGTTAGATTACCAAGCTCACGACAAATCTCGGCCAGTGCAGCGTATCCCCGCGAATCGCGTGGATTGCAGGCAATCGCGTGCTGCGTGAAATCTCTGGCGGCGGCGAGTTCCGCCTGGCGTCTGCTGCGGTCCGCGGCCGCTAAAAAAATGTCGATGTAGTCGGCGCGAGCTTCATCACCACACAATTCGATGGCTTGGGTGAGGTCAGCGTTGGCGTCATAAGTGCCCTCGCGCCAATAGATATCACCATATCGGTATCGAGCCATCCAGGCCGCCGGATCGGTTGGATGATCCTCGACGAGCTGATGCATCAAGGCGTCAGCGCTGGCGACATATTCCTGCGGTGTCTGCCCGACAAGCCGCTCGCGATAGGTCAAGGCCAACATCGCCGCATGCCGAACCGGATATGTGGGGCGACTCAGTGAGTCTTGAAGCGCGTCTGCCACAGACTGCCAAGTTGTATCGCTTGTGGCGATTCCAGCTTCCATACCTCCGAACAGAATCTCTGCTCGTGTCTCAACGAGATAGTCTTCCAGGTCGTGGTCTTGCGCGGATGTGGCGAGCTCATTGAGAAGTTCTTGCGCCTCGCGAAATTCACCACTTTCAATGGCCAATTTCAAAGCTTGTTTTGCCAAGTCAATTCGATCCGGCGAGTAGTCCCAGGCGTCTTTTAGGAGCGACGCGGCTCGCATCTTTCGCGAGACGCCTGTTGCTGTATGAGCAAATATCTCGGCGCGTTGAACCAAAGCTTGCTCGTTGTCCGGATGGCCTCGTAAGTACCGATCGAGGTAGCGAACGGCAGTGCCATAGTCTTCCTTGTCATGGGCGCGTTGAGCCGCTTCGAGCAGCGATGCGAACGCTCGCTCTGCCTGAGTGTTGTGCCAAAAGGCGAACGCGCCGGTCATCAGCAACAATGATCCAACCACGCCGACCAGTCTCACGACAGCGCGTCGCTGATCTGTTTGGAATGAATCCCTCGTTCGATCGATCAACCACGATAGGCCGACAAAGAGCAGGACGCCCAACGGCAGAGTCGCGAGACCGGAAAAATCATGTGAAAAGCGTACGGTGGCGTGATCCGTCGAATAGTAAGTCAGAACCCCCGTCACCGAGATGCGGATGACATTTGTCACGACGGCGACCGGTATGATAGCCGTCAGCAGCGCAGCCGATTTCCACCGGTCGGGGCGACGAAGCAGGATGACCGCGACAGCCAGGGCCGTAATTCCGTAGAACATGCGGAGACCGCTGCAGGCCCGCTCGACCTCCAACAGGTGCTCGCCTAACAGGATCGTTGTCCCTTCGGCAACCGCCGGATGCCCGATCATCCGTAACACCGCCGCTGTGCATTCAGCCGCGAGCTTTTGCAGCGGCAAACTCAGCATCTGTGAAATCGTTCCCGGCAGCGGTAGCGCAAACCACAGGAAGGCAATTCCTGGCGATGCCCAGCACAGCCATTGACGACCAAATAGTGCCCAAACGACGCCCGCAATCCACAACGGGAACGTCCAACTAACCAGGTGTGGCAAGTAAAGGCGTCCCGCGAAGTAATGCGCGACCCCCGTCGCCAGGAGAATCCCGAGGCCAACCCAACTTGGACTTGCCACACGCGGGCACCCCTGACGGCGCGACCAGAGCAACCAAAGGGCGATTGGAACCACGAGATAGCCGTGGGAGTAGTCAGGATTTGACGACCAGGCGTCCCACGTCGCTTGCAGCACCGGCCAATAGGACCAAGCACCGACAATCGCGAAACTCGCAATTGCAATTGAACGAAACAGTGACAACGCTGCGGACCGCGGTTTGTCCGCGGGAGGAGGGAGGTGGTTCATTACCAACCGAGAAAAAAGTGAAGAGCTGGAGGAGCAAATGTGACAACGATGCGTCACAAAGGGAGGATGTTGGCGGCGAGGTGAGCCGACAATATTGAGCCTAATCGGCGTTCAGAAACATGCCACCACCCCGAAGAGTGGCGTCATGTTGTGCCGTTTGCTCCAGCAGAATGGCCTCACCGACTTCGCCGACGACGGCAGTAGGCCGTGAGTCCCCCGACAATGACCAGCCAGCCCAAAATCGATGATGGCTCGGGAATTGGGGTCGGCCTCACGAACATCTGGTCCTGCTTTCTCGCAGATGCCAGTGCGTACAACTCCACGCTTGGCTTTTCACGCTTGCCGTTCAGCGCCGACAGCCATTTATTGACCTTGTCGGCTAGAGTCGAGTCGTAATCGCTCCAATTAACGTCAAATCGGAAAGCGTCCGTGATCACGTTCCAGCTCGCGGCCGTTTCATTGACAATCTCCCAAACCGCCATCTGAAACGCGGCAGCGTTCATGTTCTTCGCCGCGCTGTCGGCTCCTTGGACTCGTCCGGTTGAGCTGATTATGCCGGCGTGGTATAGATCGTCGGCCAACTCATGCAGAGACGCAATTTGCATGGTGGAAAGCGATGTCTCGTCCATCGTAACGACTTGGTACTCGCCGTTGTCATAGCGCCTGCGGCCAACACTCTGATCCAACTCGATGCAGTGCGTGACGACGGAGCCAGCTGGTAGTGGTCCGGGCCCAACGCCGTGATTCGTCCAATTGAAGTCACCTGCCGAGGTGGTAAAGTTGCCCGCGGGGGAGATCACTCGGACGCTCTGCCGAGGATTAACGCCATGGAAAGACACATCTGCGTCTCCAAAATTTGTGGCGGAGGCAGATGAGCAGAGCCCAAGTGACGAGATGCACAGGGCCGAAAAAAGAATTCCTCTGAAGACAAAGCGGTAATACATAGGTCAGTCTCTCGGTGTCAACTCAACGATGTCGTCTGAAGTCTCAGCAAATAGTGCGCCAGCTTAGGCTTGTCTTATTGACCGACGCGTCAGCCTCTACTATTGAAGTTTTCTCCTGCTCTCTTGGCGTGGCAGACGCTCAGCCCATTGAGCAGGAGAATTATCAGTGTGGACGTGGCAGTTATCAGGCCATATCAGACTGAGAACTGAATCCCTCCGGGTTGCGTTGTTTAATCTGCAAATGCGAGTTAGCTTGTTGTAACGCCTCAGCAGGCAGCTGATGGAAGCCTCAATCGACAACGCTTCGATCGCTCCTTCTAGCTTAGACTAAACTGAGGTTATCCGATTTTCTAGTCGTACATTATTTGAACGTCGGAGCACGGCGTTCGGTTCTACGAATTGGCTAAGTGCGCTTAACCCAACGAGGTGCGTGATGCACCTATGACGGAGACGAATATGAAAAGCATGTGGTTCGCTCTTCTCGTGATGCCTCTGTTCGCGACCGATAGCCTCTATGGCGAAACTTGGGCGGAACGGATCGGCTACCCAAAAGGCGAACGCGTTTTGATTTTGTACGGCAACTACATGGGAGGAGCGCACGAATTCAATGAACGCGGGCAAGAACTGCTCGAGAAAGGGTATGTGCAATCAGCGGGAGTTATGCCGCCTTGTCCGTGGTTCGAGAGCTTTGCAACGTGGTGCCGAAACCATCCACAACACGACGTTGGGATCTGCCTGACGCTGAATAGCCCCGGTAACGGATACCGGTGGGGTCCTGTCAGTCGGAACCACGCGGTTGCCTCACTTGTTGATCCGAAAGGATACCTTTGGCGGAATGAACTTCAGTTCGCGTTGCGTGCGCAACGAAAGGACGTGCAAAGAGAAATTGATGCTCAAATACAAAAAGCGCGAGCGTCCGGAATTCGTCCCAGCCACCTCAACGTCTTCTTGGGGTCGTTGTTGACGCGGCCCGAATTACTGGCCACCTATCTCGAAACGGCTGAGCGGAATTGGACCCCGGCCGTCATGGTCGCGATGACGCCAGAGAATATCGCGACGTTTCGCGCCGAAGGGTTTCCGCTATCGGAGGAGATGATTCATCTCGTACGCCGCTATTCGTTGCCGAAATTGGACCAGTTGCACTTCATTGCCGAAGCGGAGTCTTACGAATTGAAACGCGACAAGTTTTATGAACTAGTCAAGAACCTGCCACCGGGGCTAATCCAAATCACCGCGGGACCAGCGAGTGAGTCCTCAGCGTTGAAACAGATTACGTCAAAATGGCAAAGTCGCGTGTGGGAGGGTGAGCTACTGGCGGATCCCGAAGTTTGGGAGTTCCTCGAAAAAGAGGGTGTTACATTTACCAACTGGATTGAGGTTATGCGGCGATTTGAGGCGGGGGCGTCCGAAGTCGAGCGATCCGAAAAGTCATCGGAGCTGGAGTCGGAGAAGACATGATTTCTTGAACGGCGAAATACTCACTTGAGCATCAAGTCGAAAGTTGACATTGGAATGAACACAACTCTCATCTTTTTCGTCGTGGCTGCCTCCAGTGCATTAGAGGGTCGCACGATTGATCATGCGACAGTTATCCTCCCAGCTACTGAAGACGGGTCGTTCACCACGACAAGCCCTATTGCGGTAATTCAAACACAGCTTGTATTGGCTCCGCAGGGACGCATCAGCTTTAGGCCGGGCAGTGCGGGGTTCCCGCCAGCACGGCCAGCTCGTCGGCCCAGTTATCAACCTTCACGACCTCTATTTGCTGCGAAAAACGGGGCCGCGGCACAGCATCATGCTGCGACGCGTCGTGCACCACGGCCCTTGGTCACTTCCGAGGATGTAGCACGAACTGTCGTTCGCAGGACCGCGACTCAGTCTCGTTGGGGTTGGTGACCGGTCACTGGGCAGAAGACGTTTCGCTGCTGCGGCTATCTAGGCCCGTCGTCTGGTGGGCAGTAATCCTGGCGGCAATCGTCTCCGCTGCGATCAGATGTCCAGCCTCGTTCAGATGGCCAATATCGTAGAACGATGCGTAGTCCGACTCGCGCATGGCGGCAGCTAGGTTGATGCAATCGATGCCCCTTGATTGGCAAAACTCCGTTACGGACGTTTCGATCCAACGGTGATCAGCTTTTCCTTCAAATGAATGCCCAATGAACACCACGATGAGCTCGGCTCCGGCTGCCTCGACTGAATCCCGGAGACGCGTCAGGAGGTATTCGCTCAATCGTTCACGTCGGCGTAATTTGTCGTGATCAAGAATCGCGAGGCCGCGACGCACGCGGCGAATCGTGTATTGGACGAGATCGACCAGCCGGATTCGCATCCCGTAGTCTAGTTCTCCGGATGTTGCGAGTGTCTCAAACGTTGGAACGGGTACTCCTTGAAGTTGGAACTGCTGCGATTGCGCATCGAGAACGAAGTGTGGCTTTGGACGGTCCCGCACGGAAAGAGCGTTGCGATGGAAGTCGTCAACAAAGTACCCCAGCAGGACGATGGAGGGGTTCAGCGCCATGCCTTCTTGCTCCCACATGAGCATCGCTTGGTCTACGCCGTAAGCGGTGACTCCGGTATTAATTACCTCTGCTCCAGCTATGCGTTCCAATTGAGAACAGTAGGTTGATTCGTCGGGAATGAAAAGGCCATAGGTTTGGGAATCGCCGATCGCCAGAATACGCAACCGGTCGGGATCTGGCTCGTAATCGCGTGCGCCGCGATAGCCACGCGAATTGTGACGAATACTGTCCTTTTCGTAGCGACGCTTCCTACGCCAACCGAGTGCAGAATCGTATTCGACGTTGGCAGTATGCGGCGTGGTATCGCTGCGGACAATATCCCGCAGACGCAACTTCCAGTACAAATCCGAATAGGGGTCGGAAAACAGCCATGCGGGCGTTAGGAGTTGTAATAAGATCTCAGCGAACAAAATCGTGCATGCAGTCGATGCCAAGACCAATACCAGGCGCGCTCGCCGGCGGCGCTTCCTCGCCATCGTCGCCATCGTGCAAATTTGCTGTCGAAGAAACTGGAACTGTTGTATCGACTGCGGTGCATATAGCGGCAATGCTCAGTCGTCGCAATTTACGGATGCCGCACGGCGATCCGTTCGAGCCCGTCCCCGCCGCGCGGACAACATTGGACATGCTCGGTGAGGCATGGGCGAATGAAAACCACGAGTCAGGCTGACGGGGTGCGCTGGGCGAGAATAAGCCCCGCAGCATTATTGACACGGTCTTGTAGTCGAGTAACGTGAGGATAGTATATGCTTTGCTTCTGACAAAAAATCCCTTTGGCTTCGGACCTCCAAAAGGCATGACAGCGATTCTCGGCATTTCGGCGTTTTACCATGACTCGGCGGCGGCGTTGGTCATTGACGGTCGGATCGTTGCCGCCGCTCAGGAAGAGCGCTTCACGCGCAGGAAACATGACCACGAGTTCCCCACTCACGCCATCGACTACTGCCTGAAGGAGGCTGGACTAGAACCCGCGCAGCTTGATTACGTTGGGTTCTACGACAAGCCGTTCCTCAAGTTCGAGCGCTTGCTCGTGACCTACGTTTGTTACGCGCCGGCAGGGTTCCGATCATTCATCAAGGCGATGCCACTCTGGTTGAAGCAGAAACTTCACTTGCCGCGTGAGATGCGCAAAGCGCTGCGAGGCGCCTACCAGGACCGCTTCGTCTTTACCGAGCACCACGAATCACATGCGGCAAGCGCCTTCTTTCCCTCGCCGTTCGACGAGGCCGCGATCCTCACGCTCGACGGCGTGGGCGAGTGGGCCACCGCGAGCTACGGGACGGGCAGGGGCAACAGAATCGAACTGACGCACGAGATGCACTTCCCGCATTCGTTGGGTCTGTTGTACTCGGCGTTCACTTATTACTGCGGCTTCGCAGTCAACGGGGGCGAGTACAAGCTCATGGGCCTGGCCCCCTATGGTGACCCAAAGTACGTTGATCTGATTCTCGAGAACCTCGTCAAGGTGCATGACGACGGCTCGATCCAGATGGACATGTCGTACTTCAATTACTGCCAGGGCCTAACCATGACAGGGCCGAAGTTCCACCGGCTTTTTGGCCGTGAACCGCGGGCACCCGAGTCACGTATCGAACAGTTCGACATGGATGTCGCCGCTTCGGCACAAAAGGTCACGGAGCTGATCATGCTCAAATCCGTCACCCACGTGCATGCGCAGACAGGGATGAAAAACCTCTGCCTCGCTGGCGGCGTGGCGCTGAACTGTGTCGGAAACGGGCGGATCCTCCGCGAAGGCCCATTCGAGAATATATGGATCCAACCCGCCGCCGGTGATGCTGGCGGCGCGCTCGGCACAGCACTGTTCATCTGGCATCAACTTCTGGATAACGAGCGCTTCGCCACCGATGACGATACCCAATTCGGTTCGCTGCTCGGGCCTAACTACGACGATGACCAGATCGAAGGGTTTTTGCAAGGTGTCGGGGCACGCTACGAACGGATGGATGATGACGATGCCCTGTGCCGATACGTTGCGGATGCCATCGACGCCGGGAATGTGATCGGCTGGTTCCAAGGGCGAATGGAGTTCGGGCCCCGCGCGTTGGGTGCGCGGAGCATTCTCGGCGATGCCCGGAATCCGGAGATGCAGTCGGTCATCAATATGAAGGTCAAGTTCCGAGAAGGATTCCGACCTTTCGCCCCCATTGTGCTTGAAGAACATGTAAACGAGTACTTCGACTATCGATCGGATCAGCCCAGCCCGTATATGCTGCTGGTGGCACCGGTCCACGATGACAAAAGATGCGAAATCCCGGCGGACCTACGTGATGCCACCGGTCTGGAACTGCTCAGGCAGAAACGTTCGGTGATACCGGCGGTAACCCATGTAGACAACTCGGCACGCGTGCAGACCGTTGATCCCAAGCGCCACGGGTTGCTGCGAAAGCTGATGGAAGTCTTTTATCAGCAGACCGGATGCCCGGTCATGGTCAATACCAGCTTCAATCTTGGCTGGGATCCGATCGTCGAGTCGCCGAGGCAAGCGTACGAAACCTTCATGGCGTCCGACATCGACGTGCTTTGCATGGGCCATTGTGTCTTGACCAAATCAGCCCAGGCGGCCGCCGTTCATGAGGTGCAGGATCACACATCCGATGAGATTCTGGCGTCCAAGATCGCAAGCCCGTGTGTGCCCGGTGGAGATGTCGAACTGATCAGGGAAAACAACGATCTCGTCTGTGCCGAGACGGGCCATCGATTCCCCATCACTGAGAACATACCCCAGCTATTCTGGCTGCCGAATACCGAGAATCCTTCAGACGTAACCGAAAAGGTCAAGGCGTTCTACGAAGAGACGCCGTTTCCCAACTACAACGACCATGACTCGATTCGGTCCTTGATTGAGAAATCGCGTAGCGGCATTTATGCGCGTACCCTCGACAAGTCGATCCCATACAACACATCAATTCTGGAAGTCGGCTGCGGGACAGGGCAGTTGACCAACTTCCTCGGCGCTTCCTGCCGACAGGTGATCGGCGCCGACATGTGCTTGAACTCGCTGCGCTTAGGTGAGAAGTTTCGCAGGGAACACGGGCTCGATCGCGTTCGGTTTGTTCAGATGAATCTCTTCTACCCTTGCTTCAAGAACGCAGAATTCGACCTCTTGATCTGCAACGGCGTGCTTCACCACACCGCGGACCCATATGGTGGTTTTCGCGAGCTGGTCAAATTGGTCAAGCCCGGCGGTCACATCCTCATCGCGCTCTACAATACCTACGGGCGCTTGGGCACTGACACTCGCCGCCAGATTTTTCGCCTGACCCACGGCGCCGCAAAATGGATCGACCCCATCCTGCGCCAGAAGGGCCTCAGCGACGGTCGTCGTGCCGCGTGGTTCGCCGATCAGTACGAACACCCACACGAATCAAAGCACCGCGTAGGTGAGGTGCTGCATTGGTTTGACGAGAACGACATCTCATTTGTGAACGCTGTGCCATCCGTGATACCCTTTGGTCCGCCATTGAACGGCCAGAATCTGTTCGATCCCAAACCGCGCGGCTCACGGATGGATCATTTCCTGGCTCAGCTAACGCAAATCAAGACCGGAAACCGCGAAGGTGGTTTCTTTATCATGATTGGGCAGCGAACCGCCGATCGCTTGCAACCCGTACACGTATAAAGACCCCTGTTGAGTTGACTTACGCACATGGCAATATTCGATCCCAAGCCGCCAACAAAAAACGATCTGCGCATCTTTGGAATGGTGCTCGCGCTGCTGTTTGGCGTGATTGGGGCCATCGTCCTTTGGCGAGCCGAATCCCTGAATGCTGCTTACGTCATCTGGACGATTGGGGCCTTGGTGACGATCGTCTATTACGTGATCCCCAAAGTACGTCTGCTGATGTACTACGGCCTGATGACTCTGACACGTCCCATCGGCTGGGTGGTTTCACACCTACTCTTGGCGATCACATATTATCTGGTGATCACGCCGCTTGGGTGGCTCGTTCGGCCGTTCGTCGGTGATTTGATGAGACGGCGTATTGATCCCCAATCGCATACCAACTGGACCAAGCGTAAAGCCACGGATGATCCATCCCGATACTTCTCGCAATCATAGTACCTTGAGGGATCTCATGACTGAGAAAAGCACCGCTCAGCGCAGCCGCGACGCACAGGAATTCGCCGAGCAGAAACAAGGCACGACACACGGGGTTTTTCGAGAGTTTTTCAAATTGTTGCGGTACCACAAGAAATGGTGGCTGACGCCGATCATTGTTGCTCTGCTTCTCTTCGGAGTGCTGATCTTTCTGACCGGAAGCCCCTTGGCACCACTCATCTACACCTTATTCTGATGAAATCCGTTCATCGAGGGATTGATGCCGGATCTGTGCATGCCAGTAAGTCTGCTGTAATCATACGCGGTCCACGGGAGTCAATCTTGGTGGACCGATATCGGAGCCATCGATCATGCTTATGAGCATCCGTCAGGTTGCGGGATTGCAAGTCACCCTGATTGGATGGGTCATCATCGGATCGGGCGTGTTGATTAATCCATGGGTGGCGCGGCTCACCAAAGGGCCACGTGTCGTCGATTACCAGGATGTCTTAAGCAGCTACTTCTGGTGGAGTCTCGCGATTGGGGCGACCATCATCCTGCTGGGACGGGCTGTCGGGCGCAGGACGCAGCCCGGTTGGATCGACGGGTTTACGATCAGCTTCATCATTGTCGGAAGCTTGATCATTGTCGATCGCTTTCTGTTAACCCGGTTCAGCCAATCCATATGGCAGTATGATGCAGAAATCATCTATCGCCATCGGCCAAATGCGGTACAGACTCTCACGAATAGTGGTCGGCCAACCGATCTGATTCGCATCAATCGTTGGGGCCATCACGATACGGATTTTCCGAAGTCCAAACCGGACGGAGAATTCCGAGGCCTGATTCTGGGTGATTCGGTCGCCATGGGGGACGGCCTCACGTACGACCAGACCTTTTCAAAGCATCTCGAAGACCTACTGGCCGAACGTGATCACCGCTACAAATCCTATCAGATCATTAACACAGGCGTGCACGGATACACCACCTATCAGGAACTGAAAGTATTCTCGGAGTCGATGGTCTTCGAACCCGACTTCGTTGCGATCGGCTTCGCCATGAATGACGTGACCGAACCGTTCGTCACTCACAAGCGATTCGGGGGCACCGGACTGGATTACCACAAAGTAACGCCGATTCCCAATCCGATCCTGGCGTATTTGGCGAACGAGACGGGCTTTGGCCGGCTCAGGCAGATGCTCGCGCTGCGATCCGCGACGTTCGAGCGCGAAGAGCGTATGGAACTCTATAACGTGCGCGAGATGGCCGCTAAACCGCGCACCGACCCGCGGTATCAGGAGCCCTGGAAGATTGTGCTGGACGACTTGGCTCAGGTCTACCAACTCGCGGCCGAGCACGACAAACCGATCGTTCTGATGATCTTTCCGTTTTCCTTCCAGCTGATTGATGAACAGCGGCGAATGCCCCAAGCGATCCTCACAGAACATGCCCGAGAGCACAACGTGGACGTGATTGACTTTACGGACATCTTTGCGAGACTGGTTTATGATGATCAGCCGCTGATTGACACCATGCGCGACCGCGGGTACGACAATCGAGCAATCGAGCAATTCCACGATTGGAAGATCCGCGACTATTTTCTCGACACCTCCCACCCGACTGAGCAGGGGCAGCAAGTCATCGCCAAGACCCTCATGCAGTACATCGAGGACAGAGGTTTGACAAAGCGCAAAGTCACCACGAAAGAGGTCGCTGAAGCGAGTGGACTCTTGTACTGAATGGGACGGCGCCCCATGAGCTTGCTGCCAAGAGCCTTGAGCGAGGCGGGGAATGTCTAAATCGTCCTTTTCTCTCCGTGCCGAACTAGAAGGCTAGACGACAAAGCACATCGGGCTAGGCGCGGGCGTAGCGACCCTGAAGCGACGAATTTGGGGATGCGACGCATAACACACGCTCCGTTTGAATGCATTTGGGGAAATTCCCCCAGACGAGTTCTCAAAACGGACTGCACTTCGGTGAAGAAGGGGCACCTAAGAATAGGCCTCCGTCGTATTTACAACGAGTGGGCGATACTGGATTCGAACCAGTGACCTCCGCAATGTGAGTGCGGCGCTCTAACCAACTGAGCCAATCGCCCGATCGCTCAAGATCATACTGCCCGCGATCCATCCTGTACAGATACGCACCTAGACACACATCCAGGCATGGATGTTCATTTCTCTTCAGTCGGATCGGCCGGCGACTCGGGCTGTGGCAACTCGAACTTGGGAGCCGTCGGCTCTTCGTAGTCGTCAATGACTTCTTCTTCACGCGGCGGGGACGTTGGGGCGGGAGTGTTGTAGATCGTCCCCGTGACGTCGATTTGCGACTGGATGTCGCTCAAGCCCTGACGGAATTCACGATAGCTGGATCCGACGGAACGAGCCACTTCGGGTAAGCGTTTGCCAAACAATATGACGGCCACAATGCCGACGATAATCAGCTCTTGGATTCCTAATCCGAACATCTCTTATTCCGCAACTGATTGATGATTCACAACAACGCAACGAACGCCCAGACAACAGTGGTCGCTCGCCCAGTCAGAATCGGACCGATTGCCTACGCGTCGTCCTTCTTGGCGTCGTTGCCGATCGAACGACTCGCGTCATCCAGATCGTCCTCGACTCCCTGCACACCTCGTTTGAACTCTACGACACCCCGACCGAGCGATCGCATCACACTCGGCAGGCGATTGCCAAATAAGAGGAGTAGAACGGCCAGGACGAGGATGATTTCCATCGGGCCTGGGGAAATAAACGCAAACATGGCATTCATGTCATTCGCCCTTGCACAAGTACAAGATACAGAAGCTGGAACAAAATCCGTGTGCGGCGAAAGCGGGCGGGAAGCCCATAGATCGGGCTACGCCAGAACCGACGGTAGCAGGAGACTTCCGTCGACAATTGCCGACCAGTCTCTCGCTGTCTAAAGCCATTCTAGCTGGTTCGAGGAGGCTGTCAAACGGACTTCGGCCTTCATAAACCGTGTAGACGAGCCATTTTCGGCGTCAAGTCCGCCCCACGGCGGGTGCACTCCCGTCCACCGCGTCGTGCCGCAGGCAGCGATCCGTTCCATCGGGAGCTGCTATAATCACCTCGCTTCCCCACCTGACCACTCTGCAGCAAAAATGGGCGAATTCTCCATGCGTCTGCACGTGCTGTTGATTCTGGCTTTGTTGCCGGTGCCGCGGATCGCCGCAGCGGAAACGGAGTCGCAGATCGAGTTCTTCGAAAAACGTATCCGTCCTGTTCTGGTCGAACACTGTCATGAGTGCCATTCTGCCCAGACAAAATCAGTCAAAGGCCAATTGAGAGTCGATCACCGTGAGGCAATTCGCGCGGGAGGCGAGTCAGGCCCGGCTGTCGTCCCCGGCAAGCCCGACGAAAGCGTGCTGCTCAGCGCGATGCGATACGAGTCCCTTGAAATGCCACCGGCCGGCAAACTGCCGGACGACGTGATTCGCGATTTTGAACGATGGATACGAGACGGCGCGATCGATCCACGTGAGGGCGTCCTCGCGCGTCAACCAGCGTCGATCGACATGGCTGCGGGAAAGCACTTTTGGTCTTTCCAACCCGTCAAGCCACAGCCAATCCCGTCCGTTGAAGACAAAGCGTGGCCGCAGACCAACATCGATCATTTCATTCTGGCGAGACTCGAACAGGCCAAACTGAGTCCCAGCCCAGCAGCCCAACCGGAGGCTCTGGGGCGACGGATTTTCTTCGACGTGGTGGGACTCCCACCGACGCGAGACCAGCTTGCCAGATTCGTCGCTGACCGCTCGCCCGACGCCGTCTTGAGATTGGTCGATTCGTTGTTGGCATCGCCTGAGTACGGTCCGCATTGGGGAAGGCGATGGCTCGATTTGGCACGCTACGCTGATTCGAGTGGTGGCGGCCGGACCCGGATACTTCATGACGCCTGGCGGTACCGCGACTACGTTATCGATGCGTTCAACGACGACCTTAGATACGACGAATTCATTACTGAGCAACTTGCCGGAGATTTGTTGCAATCCGAAACAAGATCGCTTCGCAGCCGACGTCTGACGGCGACCGGTTTCCTGTCGCTCGGTCCGACCAACTACGAACTCCAAGATAAAGAGCTGCTGCGAATGGAGGTCGTTGACGAACAGCTCGATACGATTGGTCGCTCGCTACTCGGCATGACCATCGGCTGCGCCCGTTGTCACGATCACAAGTTCGATCCGATTCCGACGTCGGATTACTACGCACTGGCCGGAATTCTGCGTAGTACCAAATCGCTGATTCACGCGAATGTGTCGGATTTTGTGCAGCGCGAATTGCCACTCAACGACGAACTCCAGGCCAAGGTTGATGAGCATAACAAAGTCCAGGCCCAAATGGTGGAGGATTTGGCGCGACATCGCGATGTGCTGAAGCGATATGCTCATGATAAGAGCGCCAAGCTTGACGGCATCCACGGAAATGTAGTCGATGATTCTTCGGCGCAACTTGTCGGGCAGTGGAAACAATCCACCCACTCGCCACGTTTCGTCGAGGAAGGATACCTGCACGATGGGGGAGCCAGCAAGGGGCTGATGAGTGCTCGGTTCGTGACGAACCTGCCGCAGTCGGAAGACTACGAGGTGCGCGTATCGTATTCCGCCGGTCCAAATCGTTCACCGAAAGTGCCGGTCAAAATCATTCATTCCGATGGCGAAGCGACCGTCTTCGTTGATCAAACCAAACCACCGCCCATCGATCAACTTTTCATTTCCCTCGGCAGATTCCGCTTCTCGAAGCAGACTCCGGCGCAGATCGTCATCGAAAACATGGGCACGACGAACGTTGTCATTGTCGACGCCGTGCAGTTCATCTCGGATTCGCTGGTCCCGCAACTCGGCGGCCAGGATGAGCATGTCGCGCGGCAAGTTGCCGATGCGCAGCGAGCCATCAATCAGCTCGAGGACGATATCAAACGGCACAAGACAAATGCCCCGTTCACCCCGAAGGTGATGTCGGTCATGGAGGAGAGCGAGCCGGCCGATTTCTGCGTCTGTATTCGCGGTAACGTGCATAATCTCGGCGAGGTTGTCCCCCGCGGATTCCTGAGTGTCGTGGATTACGTGCAGACCGAATCGATACCCGAGGAACAAAGCGGTCGACGGGAATTGGCCGCATGGATCTGTAGCCCGCGCAATCCACTCACAGCACGTATTATTGTCAACCGCGCCTGGCATCATTTGCTCGGAGCGGGCCTGGTGCGAACGCCGGATAACTTCGGCAGTACGGGCGAAGTTCCGACGCATCCTGAATTGCTCGATCATCTCGCCGTCGAGTTTGTCCGGCATGATTGGTCGGTAAAATGGCTGATTCGCGAAATCGTTCGCTCCAGCGTCTACCAGATGTGCAGCGACGACGACCCGGCAGGCATGACAGTCGATCCAGAAAACCGCCTCCTATGGCGTGCCCATCGTCGGCGCCTCTCGGCGGAGCAGATCCATGACGCGGTCCTCAGTATTAGCGGGAATTTGGATCGTCGAATGAGGGGTTCTTCGGTCGCGCGCGACGTGAAGTCTGAATTCGGATACGTTTATCAGGGAAGTCGCCGGGGCGTCTATCGGCCGATTTTCCGTAATCAGTTAATGGATCTGTTCGAAGTCTTCGATGTCGCTGACCCGAACATTGTGGTCGGAAGAAGAAATGTGAGCACGCGACCAACGCAAGCGCTGTTCATGATGAATAGTTCGTTCGTTCTCGAGAATTCGGAACGTCTTGCTCGACAGATCGACGGCTTCAATCAGCCGACGGGCGAGAAGATCGACTTGCTCTACCAGACTCTGCTCGGTCGGTCACCAACCGAGGAGGAGGTGGAACAGACCTTGACGTTTTGGCGAGAGATTAAGCAGGATGTGGGTGATTCCTCAGTCCAGGCATGGGCGGCCATCGTACAGTCTTTGTTAGCTTGCGTTGATTTTCGATATGTTAGGTAGCGGTTCGGACTGGGCCGCGAGCCAGGTATTAACTTATGCTATCTCTGTACCCCGCATTCGCGTAATATGAACGCATGAGTCAAATCGACCTAAAGGCGACGCGGCGAGGTTTGCTGAAGTCCGCCGCCTGTGGATTCGGTTCCGTCGCTCTGGCGGGGCTTTGTCAGCAGCAGTCCAGCGCCGCTCCCTCGATGGCGGCCAAGCCCCCGCACCACACGCCACGCGCTAAGCGCGTCATCTTTCTCTTTATGCAGGGTGGACCAAGCCAGGTCGACACCTATGACTTTAAGCCGCGACTGGCGCGCGATGACGGCAAGAGTGTCGAGTTTCTGGTTGCACGCACGCGGAAACGTACGGCCGAACGTGTATTCAACACGCCTTGGCGATTCCGACAGCATGGCGAATGTGGGCAATGGGTGTCTGAGCTGTTTCCATACATGGCTCAACACGTGGATGACTATTGCGTCATTCGGAGTATGCACACTGAGGGAGTCGCTCATGGTCCAGCGACGTTGTTCTTACATACCGGTGCAACAAACCTCATTCGTCCATCGGTGGGTGCCTGGATTAGCTACGGGTTGGGAACTGAAAACGAGGGGTTGCCGGGCTTTGTCACGATCAGTCCGCCCGCGACGAAGGGTGGACCTCGTAATTATTCGAATGCTTTTCTACCGACGATCTACCAAGGAACGGCCATTGGGCGTGCTGGAGGTGAGTTAGATGCGTCGGGCATTCCGTACCTGCAGAATCCTCGCTGGAATCGGACTGCCCAACGGCGGCAACTGGACTACCTGCAAAAGCTCAACCGAACTCAAATACAGAACATCGAGAGCGACGAATTAGAGGCGACCGTTGCCTCGTTCGAGTTGGCCTATCGAATGCAAAGTCAGGCACCCGCCGTACTCGATCTGACTGGGGAAACCAAAGCCACACTCGACTCGTACGGAATCGGTGATCAGCCGACGGATGACTTCGGTCGGCAATGTTTGATGGCGCGACGACTTGCTGAGGCTGGGGTCCGATATATTCAGGTGAACTACGCTGACAGCAAGAACACGCCTCGCTGGGACCAACACTCGAATTTAAAGGAACACGAGCAGCACGCGTTGGCGACGGACAAGCCTGTAGCCGGTCTGTTAAAGGACCTCAAGTCGCGCGGATTGCTTGAGGACACGGTCGTATGGTGGGGCGGTGAGTTTGGGCGAACCCCGTTTGCCCAAGGTCGCGACGGACGAGACCACAATCCGAAGGGTTTTACGATTTGGCTGGCCGGTGGCGGCGTGCGCGGTGGAATAGCTCACGGAATGACCGATGAATTCGGTTACCAGGCCGTCGAAAGCAAGGTGCATATGCACGACTTACATGCAACCCTGCTTCACCTACTCGGCCTCGATCACGAGCGTCTTACATATACCTACGCCGGCCGCGAGTTTCGGCTTACGGACGTCGCGGGTCGAGTCGTCAACGACATTCTGGTTTGATGGCCATTTCTTCCGCATCGGCCGCCTGCTAATGGCCGACTTAGGCTCGCCGCCGCAAAAGACCAAGCGAGGCTAACCCAATTCCCATCAGCAGCACGGCCGATGGTTCGGGTACCCCTTGTGCGCGAGGTCCTTCTTCGTATCCACCTCGCGTGAAAGCGAAAACAAGGTCTCCAGAATTAAACTCCAGATCGCCGTTCCAATCACCAGTCATCCATGTTGAGTTGCGAGCGTCGGTATCCTCGTACTGACCGGCACCGAACACGGCGACAAAATCTCCACTGTTGAATTCACCGTCCAGGTTCGAATCACCGGCAAAGGTCTGCATTGTTTCCTCAATCAGGTGAATTCGATCGTCGATGTCAAAGTTGCCGTCACCATTTTGGTCTGCCAGCGGATCATCAGTGCCATCCGTCAGCCAGACCGCTTGCTGGTCGAGGTCTTTGTCGTCCACCAGACCATCACCGTTCAAATCCCCTTGAACACCCGCGACGAATACCAATTCGCCCCAATTACCACCGTGGAAAAGGTTGCCGTCTTCGTCGATACCTGACACGGTGACAGCATGATTCCAGTCTGCCCAGAGAATCCCGGACCCGCCAAATCCAGGTTTCGGATCATCGGGGTTATCAACATCGCGCCAAAATAGATCGAAACCCATGGAGTGATCTGGTGTGAAGCCGTCAACGAGTCCAAAGGGCACCACCATCTCGACGGCATAACCTTCGAAGGTCGTGTCTGGGTTTGCGAGAATCTCAGGATTGCGAGCGCCCGCAGCACGCAAGTCGTCGAATTGCTTTGCCGCAACGTCACGTCCCCCAACCGACGAAAAGTCGGTTTCGTCGCGCAATTCCAGGTAGCCTTCCTTGATGATCTCAAAATCGCCGGCTCGTTCCATATGAACTTCCACGCCCAAGTCGTTGGGGGCTTTCGGTGACGGTTCAAACTCATCGTTCAGTCCCATCGTGAATTGGAAGTCATCCAGATTGGGCTCCTCCTCATCAAAGCTTGGAAACGCGAATTCGGCCACCAGATCCTCCTGACTGTCATTCTTTGCGTCAATAAAGAACTCGAAGCCATCATTCAGGAAATTCGTGAAACCGTCTTGCCCTCGGGCCCCATACGGTTCGTCGTCAATGAACACTCCGAGGACGTACAGGAATGCGTCGTCGTAGGCGAAATAGACGCTCGAACCGTAGTCGGACGGTCCGTCGGGTTCGTAGGCCACTGGATCAGTGCCGTTGAACGGTCCAATTCGCTCGATGTCGAAGACAAGGTAATCGCCGTTGGCGTCGGTTGGGTCGCCGACCCCCTGACCTTCCGGGAATAGCGGTTGTTGTGCAATCGTCGTGTATCTCGAAAGCGGCCAATCGCTCAAGTCTCCATCCACAGTGATGGGTGCATTGGCACGGAAAACATTCACCTTTCCTTTAGGACCAGCTTCACTGGACCTCAGGCCACTTAACAGTGCGACACATACGAAAAGCCAGAGCAACGTCCACCGCCTCATAAGTCACCTCGATCGCATAAGAGTCTGCGGGATTCAGATCGTGAGCTGGACGAGAACATAACATAAGGGCGTGCCACACTCACGCAAAAAACGCAAAGCAGCGACCGCGTTCGCGCGACGATCAGGTGTCACCAACTGGTTCGCCGGGTCGGCAGTGAGACGATCCCTCCCCGTTTCTGGGGAGTCACTGTCTGGCTCAGAGGATTGAGTCCTAGATCACAGATGTTCAGCGGTCATTCGTACCGCTCATCTTGACGCTCTTGTCCGCGGCGAAGCGGTTCGCACGTGCGATTTGTAGATGGGCAAGTAGCGATAGTAGACCTCGAGACAAAGTGTTGCGAGGGCTGTTGTGTAGACTCGACCACCGGCACTGCCCCACACCGTATCGGTGTTCCAACTGCCCGCATTTTTTCCCGTCGTTTGTTGAGTTTCGAGCAACTTATTTGTAAGTGCTCGGTTCCAGGAAACCCAGCGGTAGTCTTGTAATTGATGCAGCGAAATCGTGGCGTAGTAAAAGTAGTACAAGTTGATGGGGTCGGCACCGAGACCGTGTCTTGCAACGAATCCGGCACCTTCGTCAATCGCGCTTTGACTGCGTGAGCCCTGTAGAAAGATCCGGCACATCAAGGCCTCGGCTGTCATCGAGTGTGAAGCGATCGGGCGACTTGGCGTATAGCATGCCAAACCCCCGTCCTGTCCCAGAGAGACACGTCGTAGGAATCGGTTGGCCCGCACCCAGGTTTGGTCTGGAATCTCAAGACCGGCACTGCGGGCACTCAAGAGCGACATGATCTGCCACCCAAATTGGCTTGTATCGCCAGTATCACCCGGTACGTATCGCCAACCGCCGGTTTGTGAATTCTGTGACTGAATCGTGAACTGGATTGCCTTCTCAAGTCTCGGGCGGATGCGTTCGTCGCGCGTCAACACATAGGCCTCGCTCAAGGCAAGCGTTGCAATTCCATGGCAATACATCGCCACGAATCTGCCGGCAGGCCCGGCCAAGCTTCCGGTCGAGTTTGATTGGCTTCGAAATAGGAACTCGATCCCGTCGTTGATCGTGTCCTTGTAGGGACCGTTGAGGTGCGTGAAACCAGCACCGAAGTACGACAGCAGCGCGAGGCCTGTGAGCGCCGTGTCTGCTTGGATGCCGGTTGATGTCCCGTGCACATTTGAAAAATCGCGAGTCTCTTGGCCTCCCCCCCACGCACGCGTGCTCCAGCGCCCGTCGCTCGACTGCGCTCGTGCAAACCAAGCCAAGGCGTTGCTCACGGCTTGTTCGGTATCACGGGAGCCTCCCTGCTCAACGACCTGCTGCAATCGCTGAGGGTTTGCCCGTACCTGATAAAGCCGTGGCAGCTGCTGGGCGTCGAGTTGACTGGCGGTGACCGCGGGCTGGAGCTTCTCGACGGGATCGCGAGACGACGTAAAGACGGCTTGCGTTCGGTCTTCGTTGGCGGCCACGATTTCGCCTTGGTCAGCGTTTGTTTCAACGTCTGTCAACGATTGGATGTTCGCGTCGTCCATTGGGTTGGCGGGCGGTACATCGATTTCCGTCTCCAAGGGATTCGGCGGTGGGGCCGGGACATCGACCGCAACGGCCGGAGGGTTGCGTCGACGCGGTTTGAGCTGAGATTTGGCGATCGCTGCTGCTGCGACCGGTGCTGCCTTGGTCAAGTCAACGGCTGACGGTTTAGGGGTATCTAGCAGCGGTGGGATTTCCAAGCGATCGAGGTTGATTTCCCTATCGAGCTCAACTCTCGATTCTTCGATTGGCATCGACGTCGTCATCTCGACATCGACGGGCTGACGTTCCAACTCGGGTAACAATTCCTCGGCTTCAGAGATGGGTTCAGAATGCTGCCACAGCTGAGTGTCGTCATCATTTTCCGTCGACTCCGTCAGCAGCGTGACCGAGAGGCCCGGGCCGTAGCCGTTGTGTCCGGCGTCATGAAACAGATTTATCATGTAGGCATAACCAAGCAACAGAAAGTGGGCGTACACGGAAAGTACGACGCACTTGGCCAACGGGCGCGCGTGTCCTAGTCGGGAAAGCATCAAGACTAACAAGGCGACACTCAGGATTAGAAAACCCGCGCCCAGCAATATCCATGCGAAGCGGGCCTGGATTACATTCAGCCAACTATTGAATGCGATCAGGATGGCTGAGTCGTTGATCATGCGGTTTTCTCGACGACTGTAATCTGAGTTTCGCTCGTAATGGTGATCCCAGCCGTGTAGTCAAGGGAGATCGAAATGTGGATTGCGATTCGAGTCTCACTAACGTGTCGCGCTCGCCAACCGAACGGAAATCGCCATGTCCTGAACACCTGCCTGGCGACAGGCCGTCAACACGGACGCGACATTCTGAAAAGTACCGTCCGCATCGCCTCGAACGACAATTCCAATCTCCGGATACTGTTCGGCGGCCGATCGCAACTGGGATGTCAAATTCTGAAGTGTGACCTCACTGCGGTCCAACACGATCGTGCCATCGCGGTAGACGTTTATGACGCGTTTTTCCGGCGCAGCGGTCAGTGCTCCAAGATTGCTGACGCGCGGCACTTCAAGTTTGACGTTACGCTCCATTTCCGCGAACTTGGTACCGACCATGAAAAAGATGATCAGCAGAAACACGATGTCGATCATGGGTGTCAGATTCAAGCCTGGGGGATCATCTTCATAGGTCTTCAGCGGCATTGTTCTCCCCCTTCTGTTACGCGGCCTTACGCTTTTTGTCGCTGGGTCTTTTCCATCCGTCTGATGCGATCTGATTGACGACGTCTTGACCGAGCCGATCGATCTCGATGATGAGTCGATCGACGCGACCGATGAAATAGAGATGGGCGACGATGGCCGGAATCGCAACGGTCAATCCACTGGCTGTCGTCAGCAGTGCTTGGCTGATGCCGCCGGCAAGCATCTCCGGTCGTCCCATCGCGTCGGCGGTGGCGATGGCATTGAACGCGCTGATCATTCCCATTACCGTTCCCAACAGTCCCAATAGCGGACTGATGGTTGCCACACCGTTAAACAGTCGAAGATATTTGCGCAGTCCGTTGGCAACGCGCTCGCCAGTATCGATAACGGCTTGTTCGACTTCGACGGCCGGTCTTCCCCACTTCTTAACGGCAGCCGCGAAGACGACGGCGACGGGACTTCGATTTCCTTCACACAGCGCCAATGCCTCTTCGGGCTTGAGTTGGCCCTCCTCCAACTGCAGAAGCAGCCGTTTCACGAACGGTTGAGGAATGACGCGGCCACGGCGTAAGCTGATCGAACGCTCAAACACAAAGATAAAGAGGACAAACGAGCACACACCGATCGGGATCAGCATGGGCCCGCCACCGCGTAAGACCTCCAACAGGTTTCGCGTTCCGATCACGCCGTCGCGGTTGCCCACCTCAGTTGCAGCCTGAGCTAGATTTGCTTCGGTGTCGACCGGTGTGGCCTGAGCCCAACAGCAGGTCGTCAGCGATGCCGACATCAGAATCACCGCAATAGCGTAGGCGGGCAGTCGGAAAGAGAACCTTCGGCGATGCATTGAGATTTCTCCGTTGTCCCGAAATCTATTCGTCCGTTGCCTTGTCTTGAGGATCATTCGTTGCGCTGGAAGGCTTGATCGATTTCAATCGTCGTTTCGCGGCGGCGTGGTACGAGGTGGTCGGCAGCTGTTGCGTCAGGCGTTCGTACAGTTGTCGGGCCTGGTCGACCTGTCCAAGTCGTTCGCAGCATTTTCCGGCCTGGAGTAGAGCTGCCGCACGCCAACGCGGATAGTCGTAGATCTTTTCGACCTTCAAATAGGCCCTCAGGGCATCTTTGAATTGCTTTTGGTGCAGATGAGTTTCACCGATCATCCACTGAGCGATGGCAGCCGTCTCCGTCAGGTGTCCGTCCTCACTATCGACCACTGTCTGGAATGCCTCACGTGCTTCACGAAATTCGCCGCGGACGGAGTGCACACGCCCGGTCAAATAAATTGCCTCGTACTGCCGACCAAAATCGGGAAAACGGTGCTGCAACATCTGGACGTAAGAAATCACTTCGTCCCAGCGTCGACGCGTAGACTTGATTTGAGCTTGACGTAGCAACACCATTGCAAGCCACGGTTCGTTAATCGATGAATCGATGGCATTCAGATGCTTTTCGGCTGCGTCGTAGTTCGTCAATTGATAGTGCGCTTCTCCAAGCCAGAAACGGGCAGAGTCTGCTAGAGGCCCCGACGGATATTCGCTGATTAATTTCTGCATCGGCGACAATACGTCTGACCAACGACCTTCCGTCGCCGCCACGCGACCTCTCAGGTGCAGCGTGAACGACGCCAGCTTGGCATCAAGTTCGGCAGGAGGATTTTGCGAGATGAGGTCGAGTAGCTCTGACGCGGCTTCCGCGTCACGCGACTTGAATTGATGATCTGCTAATCGGAATGTTGCATCTGCCCAGTGTTGACTCGATGGATGCTCTCGATGTAGCTGATCAAACGCGGCAATCGCTTCGGCCGTTTGTCCGAGTCGCGCTGAAATCCACCCCAGTTGGTACAGCACCTGGTCCTGCCGGAGCTGCGCGTCGGGATGATCTCGCAGCGTCGTTAGCACTTCGTAGGCGCGCTGCAACTCGCCTTTTTCCTCGAGGATTTCGGCAACGGCCAAGGATGCAAATACCCATTCTTGACCAGCATCCTGAAGTGCGATGATCTCTTCATAGATGGGCAAGGCATCTTCAGTCTGACCAAGTAGTTGTAAGCTGCGGGCACGGGCCACCTTTGCGTGCTGCGCCTCGTCACTGAGCGGAAATCGTGTTGTCAATTGTTCAAACAGAGTCGCCGCTTCTTGGTGGTTCTCTAGTTGAAATTGGCACCAAGCTAAACCGGATAGTCCGTAGAGCTGGCTATCGGTGTCCGCTGACAGGAGTCGACCGTAGTGCGTCAAACCTCGCTTGTATTGCTTCTGGTCGAAGCAATAATCGGCCAGATATCGGACGGCGTTGTTTAGTTGCTCCGTCCCGGCCGGTCTGGACTTCTCCCATTGACGGAAGAGCGTATCGGCTTTCTTGTACTCGTTTTGTTTGAGAAGGTTACGTATCAGCGTCAGGCGTAGTTTTCCAGCATGCTTAACCGGAGGGTTAGCGGACAACGCCTCCCGGGCGGTTGTGATGGCGTCCTCGTGTTGACCGAGGTGATCATACGCCGTTGCTTTTGCCAGACGAAGTTGAGCGATGAAGTATGGGCTTAACGCTCTTGAAATCGAGATGCGATCCAGCGCCTCGATTGCTGGTTGCGGCTGTTCTGCACCGAGGTAGGCGATACCGAGCAGGTACAAATTCACGGCCGTGGATTTCTTGCCATGGTTTGCGGCGTCGCTGCCGGGTTCGGTAAGTTCCGTGAGGAGTCGAATCGCCTCGTCATTGTGGTTTCGTTTAACGAGGGATTCAGCATACAATTGCCGCGCCTCGAAAATCCGCGGGCTGTTGGCAAACTCCGATTCCAACACCGCCATATCGGCGTCGAGTCGCTCAAAGTCTTGCTCGAGCAAGGAAATTCGAATCAGGCCGACGAGCGCGTCATCTGCCCATTGCCGATCTCGTTTCCGACCGATCAACGTTTGGAAGAATGTCTTGGCCTGGTCCTCATCGCCGCGACGTCGCCAGGATTCTCCGGCAAAATAGAGACTCGCGGCGGCTCTTCGATGGGAGCTCGACTTAAAGACGTTTTGAAACGCGGCTGCCGCCGGCTCGTATTGACTCTGCTGAAAGTGTGCCATGCCGCGCCAGTAGGCCGACTCCCCCCGAAATCGACTGTTGGGAAAGGCCGCGTTCAGGCGGGCCAAGCCATTGATCACCGACGAGAACTTCGCCTCACGATAGTCGAGGATCGCCAACTGCAAGTGGCACTCGTCGGCAAGACCGCCCGTGGGGAACTCCTCTAGCGCTTCATCAAACGCGTGTCTGGCGGCAGAGAGCTCATTGGCATCGGCGTGCAGATTACCCAAGTACGGCAACGCGTACTGGTTCAAATCGCTGTCCTCGTTCTGCTCTGTGAATTGACTCAACAAACGCAGCGCTTCGACTTGATCTCCAGCATAATATGTGCATTCTCCCCAGCGGAATAACGCGCGAGACGCTTGCGAGTGACGCTGGTTCTTGAGCATGAATTTTTCAAAACGCGGACCCGCTTCTTTGAATTTCCGCATCTGAACAAGCGCTTCGGCAGCGTAGAATTCCGCGTCACTCGTCCGATGATGTTGTGGGAAACGCTCCAGGAAGGCGTCGAATTCTTCGACCGCGAACTCCCATTGCTGGTCAGCGTAGTGACTGGCTGCGACAGCATACTGGTCATCAGCTGGCGCTGCCAACGCGGCTTGGGCAACGACCACCATGGTCAACAGAACAAGTGTCGTCTGCAATGTGGCTTTCATGCGCCGCATCCTTGCGTTTGCACGGGCTCTTCGGCGGTCTAGCAGGTTGCGTGTTCTTGCGATTTCGACGAGTGCCGGCAAGGTCGAAGGGCACCATCATCGCCGGCGGGGATAAACGCCGACCTCGTCACCGATCTGAGGCCCGACTACACGGACGTGGTCAAGCACTTGCGGGGTTGAGTTGGTCGGTTAATGGGGTTGGTCGGTTAACGGGAGAGGATTTTGCCTGCAATTTTCATCGGCTTGTGGATGCCAGGTCGATCAGATCGATTTGGTGCTAATGTGCATTCCTGCCATTGCAAGCGTTCGCGGAGTGAAGCAAGTTGGGCGTACACCACAAAGAAGATCACAGCCGTCAGCAGCGGATGTTCCCAAATCTGTCGAAGAAACCCGTCAAAGCTGCCGTCTATCGTCCACATCGTGAGACTCCCATGTCGAGTAAGTGCTCGTGAATCTCATCGGACGTCAGGACTTGCCTATCAAGTATCCGCATTGTGCTCGTCAGAACCGTTGCGATGCGTAAGCTTTTCTTGCCTTACGCAGATTCACAAATACAGCTTGCTACGTCGGCGACGCGACTAGTTTCCGAGGACTGCCGCACACAAATCCTGCAACTCCACCATCGTTGGTTCAAGCCCCGTCGCGGCTTGAAGCTCCGCACCGAGGCGGCGTACGTCTTCCAATGAATCAACGTCATACCAAGGTTCCAAAAGTTGGACGGAAAGACGCGGATAGGCTTCCGAAACACGATCGAGGGTTTGCTGCAGGACACGATTCGTGCTCCATCCAATGCCCGAGAATAGCGCTGGCAATGGGCTTTTCATGCCGAGCAGATAGTACCCACCATCGTGACTCGGACCGACAACCAGGTCATGGTTTTCCAGATCGGCAAAGGCTTGTTCGACTACGCGGATTGGAATTGTCGGGCTGTCCGATCCAATGAGCACGACACGCCCAGCGACCGACGCAAGTTGGTGCTCAAAGAAATCCGACATGCGAACTCCGAGGTCACCTTCGGATTGTGCCGCCAGCCGCCAGGGCTTGGCATCACACAGCTGTTGGAAATCACGAAGCCGCGACGCGGGGGTGATAACGAGTGTTCGCTCGTCTCCCACCGAGCAAAGCCGAACGAGTAACGTCTCAAGAAACTTCAGGTAGAGCTGACTTGCAAGTTCAAAGCCGATTTCTCGACCGAGCCGCGTTTTGACACGGTGTGGTTGCCAGTACTTCGCGAACATCCCCAGCCGTTTTGAATCAGCTTCGATCATGCTTTATCGAGGATCCGACGGAGCAATACTTCGTTGATACGACCTCGAAATCGAACCTTGCCGTCGATTTCTACCACGGGAACGCAGGTATTGAATTGCTTCCGCAGCTCAGGATTCTGATCAATATCAACGCATTCTGGAGTCAAGCCATTTTTCGTTAGAAGCAAATAAGCCTCGTCGCAGAGATGGCATTGCTTGCGAGTGTAGAGGATAACTGTCATCGCTGTTGTGCTCTGCCTCCGGGTCTCACTTTTTGTCTGCAGCGATAGCAATGTAAAAGTTGCCGACGGAATTGTTGTCAGTTTTAAGGACGGTGACCAACGTTCCAGGCGGCCTGGGGGCCTCGAAGCTCGATCGGCGGGAGGGCCTCGGCTGGGGCCGCTCGCCTCTTTTGGGCCCTGTCTTCCTCGATTGGGGGAGGCCTTAAGTGTAATGATTATAGCTACTTATGATTGTTCACTTGAATTTTCAGATCGAACCCATCTAGCATGATGATGACTTACGGAGGGGTCCGTACGATAGAATTTCAGTAGGACGCCTCAGCTGTACGTCGGTGGATCGCACTCATGCCTAATCGACACCACAACGCCGGAAATCGCAAGCTGCGACCACCGCAGAATGTGGTGACATCGACTCGGTATCGGCATGGCGCTGCACTTAGTCAGCGCACGCGTGGACTCGAGAAGAACGAGCAATTCCCCTACGCTCCGCCAGAAGATTGGCACGAAATTGAGGCTCCCGGAGTTGATACCTACGATATCGTGGTGCAACCGCCAGGTGCTGGTCATCGACACGTGCTGACGCCTGACGAGATCCGCGAGCGACTTTCTCAATTTCCATCCGCGATGCTCAAACCGTTAGCGGTAGTGCAGTTAAGTCGGATGACCCGCAAGAAACGAAGCTTGCCCTGTTACGGCATGCAGTGGGGTAAAGCGCTGTATCTTTATCCGATCGAAAGCAGTTTGATCGAGTATTACACCCGTCCACCCAAGCCTGCACAACGCAACGAAGCTCGAATGTATGGTGGCAGGTGGGTTAACGCTGGCCGTGGCGAATGGCAACTTGTCTGGACGGAATCGGCGATTAAGGATTTCTATCTCAACAACATCCTGATCCACGAATTGGGACATCTGTTGGACAATCGCAATCGGAGTTACACCGATCGGGAACGTTTTGCCGAATGGTTCGCGATTGAACACGGATATCGTCAAAGTGAGCGTTCGAAAGCCGTCCGCAAGGGAACACCTCGTTCGAAGCGCGTCGTGCGGCGGCATCATGCCACGTAATGCCAGGTTTTTGTCCCCCGTATCGGGCCCCTTGCATTCGATTTGGCTGATCTTTGTCCGCTAGGCCTCCTGCCTTCTAGCCACCGGCGAGGCTATGGGATCGCTGTTGGCGGTCCGCGAAAAACCGAAGAAGGTCCGAACCAACGGACCGCCGAATGGGTCTCCCGAGGCAGACAGTCGTTAATGTCTTGAACAGAGGTCGGCGGGGGCATACCTCCAGTGCCTTGAAATCCGTGCGGATCCTGATCATAATGCGGCCATGAACACTAAGTGGTTTGGTTACTTTTGGTTTTACTTTTTTGCCCGACTTGGTCGCGGGGCCGGAGGTGATTTGTAACTAAACCACCCAACAGATTTCGGCAAGGCCCTGAGACTGATCGGTTCTCAGGGCTTTTTTTTTGGCCCGTCACGAAGTCGTCAGTTTCAGGATTTGATTTTGCTTGCCCGTAGGGCCAGTTCACTTTTCAAACCCAGGCGATTTCGACGAAATGATCACAGCCACAATCCCTCTACTGAATTTGGAGACCCAATCAATGATCGTTGTAATGCAGCGCGGCGCCGCGCAAGATCAAGTTGAGCACATGGTTAAGCGTGTTGAAGAAATGGGGCTCAAAGCCCACGTGATCGTCGGAACTGAGCGAACGGTGATCGCGGCGATCGGTGAAAAACGAGAGGACACTCGGCAGTCGTTGGAGAGTGGACCCGGCGTATCGGAAGTTGTACCGATTCTAGCCCCATACAAGGTTGCGAGCGTCGAGGTCAAACCCGAACCGACCGTTATTCGAGTCGGCAGTCTTACGGTCGGCAACGGTCATGTTGGCATGATCGCGGGGCCATGTAGCGTTGAATCCGAGGAGCAGATTATTTCGACAGCAAAGTCGGTCAAAGAGGCCGGTGCCACGGCTTTGCGTGGTGGAGCTTTCAAGCCTCGAACGAGTCCATACAGCTTCCAGGGGCTCAAGGAAGATGGGCTACGTTTGCTGGCCTCCGCTCGAGAGGTTACCGGGTTGGCGATTGTGACCGAGGTCATGTCGCCGGAAGACGTTGAGCTCGTCGCGAACTACGCTGATGTGCTACAGATTGGTGCGCGGAATATGCAGAACTATCGGCTGCTTGAGGCGGTTGGCAGCACCGATCGAGCCGTATTGCTAAAGCGTGGTGCCAGCGCAACGATCGATGAGCTCTTGTTGGCCGCCGAATACGTATTGAATGAGGGAAATCCCAATGTGATGTTGTGTGAGCGCGGCATTCGTACGTTCGAATCACACACTCGCTTCACATTGCCGCTAGCGACAGTCGTTTATCTGCATGAAAAGACGCACCTGCCGGTCGTGGTTGATCCGTCGCACGGAACGGGGCATTCGAGCTTGGTGCCCGATATGGCGGTGGCCAGCGTTGCCGCGGGTGCCGACGGTCTGATTGTCGAAGTGCATCCGAATCCCGAGACGGCGGTGAGTGACGGCTATCAATCGCTGACTTTTGACCAATTCGCTGACACCATGGCTCGATGTCGAGCTGTTGCCAACGCGATTGGGCGTGCCATGTAACCCAAAGCGCTGGGTAACCCCAAGCGATGGGTCATCCCAAGCGATGGACCGTCTTGTGAGAACGGCATCCGCGTGGATAATGCGAGCCATGACTGACCCATCACGTCACGCTGCACCACCGGATGTACCCCTCACAAGGGATCGATCCTTTTGGGGTATGGTGTGCACGCAATTTCTGGGCGCGTTCAACGACAACTTATACAAGCAATTGATGTTACTGTTGTCGATACCGGTCGTGATCACGGCGTCGTCACTTCAGCGAGATCAGCAGGACGTAGCGACGATTGTTTTTTCGGTGCCGTTCGTTCTGTTCTCCGGGTTTGCCGGTTTTCTATCCGATCGTTACAGCAAGACTCGGGTTATCGTCGCCAGCAAAGTCGCCGAGATAGTGGTGATGGGATTGGGAATGGTGGCGTTTCTCGCGTATGACCGGCTGGAATACACGGGTCTGATGATCGTCTTGTTTCTCATGGGAATGCAGAGTTCGTTTTTCGGTCCCGGAAAGTACGGCGTCCTGCCAGAGTTGTTCCGCTCGAGCGACTTGCCGCGCGCCAACGGCATTATTCTGATGACGACGTTTCTGGCGATCATCTTCGGAACCGTGTCCGCCGGATTACTCGGCGACTTTCTCATTGATGACTCCCAGCCGTTATCAGCAAGCGCTTCCAACCTGTGGGTGGGTTCGGCGATTTGTATTTTGATTGCTGTCGTCGGCACTTCGACTGCTCTGACCATTCGTCGCGTGCCGCCGGCCCGACCGGACTTGCCGCTGCGCGCATCCTCGTTCTTGGTTCCTTTGGACACAGCACGCATTCTGCTCCGCGACCGCCCGCTTGTGGCCGCCATCCTTGCCTCGAGCATGTTTTGGTTGGTTTCGGGAATCGCTATCCAGGCGGTGAATTCGCTGGGGATAACTCAGCTTCAGCTGAACAAGACTTACACCAGTGTCATGACGGCGATGATTGGATTAGGCATTGCCGTTGGCGCGGTGATGGCAGGTCGGCTGTGTGGCGGCAAGGCGAACGCACGAGTCATTCGCATTGGTTTGTGGGGAATCGTCGTGACGCTGGCGCTGATCTCGATCTCGTATCCTATCGAGCCATCTGTTGACACGGCACAATCGGCGGTGGTGGCCGACGATTTGTCGTCTGAGCCAGCCAAGGCCACGTATCGGCATTGGCTCGGCTTTCGCGGGACTCTGATTGTGTTGGCACTGCTGGGGATGTCGGCGGGGTTCTTCGCCATTCCGCTCCAGGTGTTCATCCAGTCCCGGCCACCGGACGAGCACAAAGGACGCATGATTGCGATTATGAACCAAGCCAACTTCATCGCCATCATGTTGTCGGGCTTCGTCTATGGCCTCTTCAGCCAAATTGTGGACACGATGGATTGGCCTCGCAGCCCCATCTTTGGCATGATGGCGGCGCTCATCCTGCCTGTCCTGTTGCTATATCGACCCAAGTTTGAATGATGTCAGAATCTTCCGTGGGAGAACCTACCGCATGCTGGGAGCCACTTTGGATCAACGGCAGTATCTGCAGAGACTGCACGAAGAATTAGATCGGATTGAAACCGACGCGCTGCAAAGATGGTCGGACCATCTGTTCGCTGCATGGGAAGAAGATCGATTCGTTTACGTTTTCGGCAATGGTGGCTCCGGCACCACTGCCACGCATTTCAGCGAAGATCTGGGCAAGAGCACGTTGCGCGAAAGCGATCTGCAGGATGAATCAAAACGCCGGTTGAAGATCATGAGTTTGACGGACAACGTCGGATGGCTACTCGCAGTTGGCAACGACGTTGGGTATGCCGACGTGTTCGTGCAGCAGCTGATGAACTACGGCAGGGAAGGCGATTTGGTGATTGCCATCAGTGGATCCGGCAACAGCAAGAACATCATCAAGGCGGTCGACTGGGCAAATCGTCACAACTTGGTGACCTTCGGACTCACCGGTTTCGACGGCGGTCAACTCAAACGAATTCAAACCGATGGTTTGCATGTTGCGTTGAACGATATGGGGATGGTCGAGAGTATCCACCTGTGCTTGTTCCACTGGGTATTGAATGACGTCTACGCTCGCATCAATCGTGAGGGACGACACGCCGGATGATTCTTGGCATCGAGATCGGCGGCACAAAACTTCAGCTTGGCGTCGGCGATGGAACGAACGCTGAACTCGTTGAGTTGCAGCGTTTTGAGGTCGAGCGACGCGTCGGTGCGGACGGGATTCTGCATCAGATTACGCACAACGCACCCGAGCTGATCGAGAAGCACGGAGTGACAGCCGTTGGAATCGGTTTTGGCGGGCCGGTCGACCCGAAACGGCTCTGTGTGATTAAGAGTCACCAGGTCCACGGTTGGGACGGCTTGGACCTTGGGGAGTATTGTCGGGATGTGCTGCGAATCACGCCGGTGCTTGGCAACGACTGCAATGTTGCTGCTCTCGCGGAAGCTCGACTCGGAGCAGGGCAGGGTGTGGATCGTGTCTTCTACGTGACTGTTGGAACCGGCATTGGGGGTGGCCTGGTTCTTGGTGGGCAAATCGATGGCGCGGAGCGGCCCGCGGCGTCGGAGGTCGGACACCTTCGTCCCGGCCTGCAGATGCTGGCAAATCACGACACGGTTGAATCCTACGCCAGTGGTCTGGGAATCGAGACGCGAGCACGTCGCTTGCTGAAGGAGTCGAGATACTCAGCGGAGGCCACGGATGATTTGCTGCAGCGTTGCGGGCATGAACCACTTCAGCTCACTGCCAAGGCGATCACCGAGGCAGCGTTGCAAGGGAATGAACTTGCCAAGCACGTGTTCGATCAAGCGATTCAGACCTTGGGTTGGGCGATCGCTCAGGTCATCACGCTTGCAGCACCGCAGCGAGTTGTTGTGGGGGGTGGTGTATCACTAATCGGCGACACTTTCTTCGATAGACTGCGGACTGCGACACAGCAGTACGAGTTTGCACCCTTGGCCGGCAGCTACGAAATCGTACCCGCGGCGTTGGGCGAACTAACGGTCGTGCATGGTGCCATTCAGTTGGCCAGAGAATAAGTGGCGGATGAGATCCGTGTGGATCGGCTCACGCATTGAAGGAAGCGTCTAGCTGAGCCCTGGCGACTATTCCGCGTCCGTGCGGCGATGCAATTGATCGATGACTTCCGGCAAGGGAAAGTCAATGATGGGAATCTCTTTGCCGGCCACTTCCTGCAATCGTCGCCAGCCGCGCGTGATGAGTTGCTGGCGTTGTTTGACGAAGTTGACATCCAGTTTGCGTTTGTCGAACTCGTCATCGACGGTGACCGAGGGGAACTGCGGATCAACAATGAACTGAGCGACGACCGGATTACAGCGGATGTGTCGCTCGGGCGTTGTGTGGAGCAACTCTGGGTCCACTTCGCCAATGATGTAGCGCAAGTAGAGAAGGCTGTCGGTAATCTGCTCAACTTCCTGTCCACAGACATCGCACAAATAGCCTTCGTCGCATTTGGCCATGATCCGACCTCTCGCCGTGATCCTTTGACGTTTTACGCCCTTGCGCTCAAAGGCCGAGCACGTCGTCCATCGAGTAGATTCCTGGCGACTGATTCGTGAGAAATTTTGCTGCCTCAAGTGCACCGAGCGCGTAGCTATCTCGACTGGTCGCTCGGACAGTCAACTCAAGGCTTTCACCGAGCATTCCGAACACGATTGTATGTTCTCCCGGATTGTCACCGGTGCGTAAGGCGTGGTAGCCGATTTCGTCCGGCGGACGCTGCCCAGGACGGCCGCGGCGTCCGTGTGTATGCTGAGTTTGCCCCATCTGATTCGAGATCAATTCGCCGAATCGAAGCGCCGTCCCACTTGGAGCGTCTTCTTTGAATCGATGGTGCCGCTCAATGATTTCAACGTCTGTGCCTGGCCCGTAACGTGTCAACTTTTCAGCCGCCAAGCTGGCCAGCTTCATGGTCAAGTTGACCGCAAGGCTCATATTCGGCGCCATCACGATGGGGATTCGCTGTCCCGCATCCACGATCTGAGCTTGTTCGTCGGCCGAGAATCCAGTCGTCGCTAGAACCAGCGGAATCTGGCGTTCGACACACTTGGCCACAATGGTCGGTACGGCGTCTGCGGTTGAGAAATCGATCAGCGCGTCGATTTCCACGTTAATCTCGCTGGAAAGCGGAACACCGATATTCCCGAATCCTGCCAACTCCCCAGCATCGCATCCCAAGTCGGAGTGTCCGTCACGTTCGATGGCACAGGCGATGTCCAACTGCGCATCTTCTGATCCGAGTGCGACGAGTCGGCGCCCCATTCGACCTGCGGCTCCGTGGATTCCGATTCGCGTACGTTCGATCTGGTCACTCATTTGTTTTTCTCGTTAGCGAAGAGAAGCCTTGGGGATGGGACGGATGATCTCGATGCGTAGGCAAAACCGATGCAGCGTTGCTTGTCTCGGATTTCGACGCTAACTATAGAGCTGGATGGCTTTGATAATTGCGTCCAAATCATTGGACACTGCGACGGCGCGGTTGGCAAACGATGCCCTGCTTACGCCGCGCTTGCCCAGAACCTCGTTGAATTGTTTCTGATCCGTCGTATGGTAGGCGACCGTTGCCGTGGGATCCTTCAACTGATGACCGGTGAGGATGCACACGACTCGGTCGCTCTTGCCGATGACGCCGTCCTCGCGGAGGAGCCGCGTGCCGGCCACACTGGCCGCACTGGCGGGTTCACAGCCGATTCCACCGGCGCCCACACGTGCCTTCGCATCGAGAATCTCTTGGTCAGAGACGCGACGTACTACGCCGTCGCAAGCTTCCAACGCGCGAATGCACTTGTTCAAGTTGACCGGTCGGTTGATTTCGATCGCGCTGGCGATAGTCGATGCCTTGCGATTCTCGCGATCCAACTCGTCATAGTAGTCACACGCCATCCTGAGTTCCGGCTGACCTTTGTTCCAACGTAGGTGCCGATTTTCGAACAGTTCGTACAGCGTATCGGCTCCCGAAGCGTTGATAATGGCCAAGCGTGGAATTCGATCGATGAGGCCAAGCTCTTTGAGCTCGATGAACGCTTTGCCAAATGCACTTGAGTTGCCCAGGTTTCCACCGGGGACGACAATCCAATCTGGCGGCTCCCAGCGCAACGCCTCCAGCACGCGGAACATAATTGTCTTTTGTCCCTCGAGTCGGAAGGGATTGACACTATTGACCAGGTACACACCCAGCTTGCTTGCCACTTCTTTAACTCGATGCATGGCGTCGTCAAAGTCGCCTGCGATTTGGACGGTCAGTGCGCCATATTCCAAAGCCTGGGAGAGCTTACCGTAGGCAATTTTGCCGGTGCCGACGAAGATGATGGCCTTCATTAACTGGGTGACCGAGCAGTACATTGCCAACGACGCACTCGTATTGCCCGTCGACGCACAGGCGGCACGCTTGGCTCCGATCATTCTTGCGTGCGAAAACGCCGCCGACATTCCATTGTCCTTGAAACTGCCAGACGGATTCATTCCCTCGTATTGCAGATAGAGGCAGTCGGGATCCAGGTGGACAAAGTCGGCGACGGCTCGCGCCTGTTGCAGGATGGTCTGTCCTTCGCCAACCGTCACGATCTTGTCCGGCGGCGCGAAGGGCAGCAGGTCGCGGAATCGCCAAACCCCGCTGAAGTTTAGGGGTTCGAACCGTTCAGCCCACTTTGCCTCGAATTCCGTCAGCGATCGGGGAACGGGCAGTCGGTCCCATTCGTAGCGGACATCGAGCAAGCCGCCGCAATCTGAACAAGACACCAACATCTCTTCGATACCGTAGGTGGTACCACAATTTGGGTCTATGCAGCGTTGAAAGGCGACATCGGTCGTGGGCACGACGCAAACAGACGTGTTGAAGTTTCCGGACAGAAGATAATCGTGGATAGCGACGCGCTAGTCTAGGAAACTGGCATGTCATCATCAATGGGGAATTGGTGCGTCACAGCGGCTGCCCCACCTCCGACTCCCGGCCACCCCGCGTCGTTCTCAGGTACACAACTCCTGTTATGCAAACTGTTTACGTGGATCTGCTGGCGCGCTTGCGACGCACTCCGAGTATTTGACAGGGCATCCTGGCGGCAATAGAATGGACAGGCTATCGGGATTAATCTGCAGATTTGAGGTTTGTTTTAGGGGGCGTAGTCGATCCGCATGGTCAAAAGGTTGATGAAAAAAGCGGAGATGAAGGTCTACAAGGAACGACTACTTGCCCTGCGAGCTCGCTTACGCGGTGACGTGAGCGCGATGGCCGAGAAGGCGCTGCGAGAGGGAAGCGAGTCGACCATGCCGCTCCACATGGCCGACGTTGGTAGTGACAATTTCGAGCAAGAGTTTACGCTCAGCCTCATGGCCAACGAAGGGGACACGCTGAACCTGATCGAAGCCGCTCTTGAACGAATCGAAGACGGAGTCTATGGTTCCTGCGACGAATGCGGTGGAGTGGTTCCAAAGACGCGTTTGAACGCGATTCCTTACACGCCATTCTGCGTTAAATGTGCTGAAAAACTGCAAAGCTGAGGGTTCTGCCCTCACTGACCAAAAGCAGGTGGTGACAGCACGGACCGTTCCAGTTGAGCGAGCTGGTCGAAATGGTCAATGGCGACACGAAGGTCGACACTCAGCCAGCGGCAAGGGCCGTGCCGCTGTCACGCTATCTTCTATTCTTTGTGATTGCCGCCATCGGTTGTGCTACGGATCTGTTAACTAAGACCGCAGTCTTCCAATGGCGCGGTATGCCGGGCGAGTCGCCCATCTGGTGGATCTGGGATGGTCTCTTCGGCATTGAGACCGCCTTGAACACAGGGGCTCTGTTCGGCCTGGGGCAGAACAGAGTTCTCCTATTTGCGGCTTTTTCGTTCGTTGCATTGGCCGGAATTCTGATTTGGCTCGCGTGGGCCAAAGCCGGTCACGATCTGTTGCTGACCATTGTGCTCGCTTGTGTCACCGGTGGGATTCTGGGCAACCTGAATGATCGTCTCGGGTTATGGGAGCCCACTTCGCTCAATCACGAGGCACCAGCTGCGGTTTGGCCAGAATACGCCGTACGCGATTGGATTCGGTTCAGTTACGGGGAACACGTCTGGCCGAATTTCAATATTGCCGACTGTTTGCTCGTCTTCGGCGCCTCGATGCTGGTCTGGCACTCGTTTCGAGCACCAAAGCCCACACCGGCCTCTGCTCCGTCCTCGCCTCCCATGTCGGCAATCAAGGGCTCCTAGCCCAACTGGATGCCGACCAACTTGATCGCCACGGGGCCAGCCTGTCCAGTTGGCGCACTGCGGGTCCGCCTGATGTCATTCGGCCACCCGCATTGGCGTTCCAGCCGCTACTTTTTGTTTAGTTTGACTCTTTTCACTCACCCCCTTATATTGGCGACGTTTGTGACTCGGAACTCAGTTGAGTTTTTCGTTTCACACAGGGTCGCATGACGCGATCAGGGGGCGGATGCTCGGACGCGTCACTGAATGTCGTTTAGCGTAGTGTGGGTAAATGCGTTTCGGCAGACCTGCGACCGAGGGGCCGGCGTCTTCTCCATCTGCTATGCATCCTTGACCATCTAGCAAAGAGAAAGCGGAGCGTGGCCATGAAGCTGTCACGTACGGTAGCGTACGCGATTCAGGCAACCTTACAGCTAGCTGAATCGGATTCAAAGACACCGGTGCCCTGCAGCAAGCTAGCGTCGGATGGATCGATGCCTGAACGATTTCTGCTGCAGATTCTTCGTAACTTAGTCACCCATGGAATCTTGCAGTCGACGCGTGGCGTCGAAGGCGGGTACACCTTGTTACGCCGTCCCGAGGACATATCGGTACTCGACGTGATCGAAGCGATCGACGGCCCACTTGGTGCAACCGTACCGGTATCCGAGGGTTTGAATGCCGAGTCGCAGCAGCGCTTGCAAATCGCTCTGCAAAAGGTCACATTCACGGCACGTCAACAGCTTGAGGCAATCAAGCTGTCACAAATCGTCAGGCCGGCCACGACCGAAGTGAATTGACGGATCTCTAGCGCGAACGGATGCAAATCATGACCGACGATGCCACGGCGCTATCCGAGCGCCTTGAGTTGGCCCGCGACGCGTCGCGTGAGGCAGGTCGTTTGACACTGCAGTATTTTTCTCCCGACGTGCCCGTCGAACGAAAGAGCGACGATAGCCCGGTAACGGTTGCCGACCGTGAGGCGGAGCAATTGTTGCGACGGCGAATCAGCGAGGCCTTTCCCGACGACGGCATCCTTGGCGAAGAGTTTGGTGAGCGCGACGGAACTTCGGGAGTCCGTTGGATTCTTGATCCCATTGACGGGACGAAGTCGTTCATCGCCGGCGTGCCCATCTACGGTACGTTGGTTGGCGTCGAGATTGACGGTCAAAGTCAAATTGGCGTGATTGAATTACCTGCCTTGGATCAGCGCATCTATGCATCTAAAGGGCAGGGGGCCTGGTGGCAAGTCGGTCATCGCGAGCCGGTTCAGGCCAGTGTCTCTGCGATTGATCGGTTGGCGGATGGGGTTTACTTGACATCGGAGCCGTCATCGTTTTCCGAGCGGAATGCCGCGGCTGTTCATACGGCGCTCGAGTCCGCGGCCTGGTATTCGCGCAGTTGGGGTGATTGCTACGGGTATTTTCTCCTCGCGACAGGTCGAGCCGTTGCCATGATCGACCCATTTGTGGCTATTTGGGATGCGGCCGCTCTGTATCCCGTTGTTACCGAGGCCGGCGGAACCATCACCGACTGGGCTGGAAATAGTACCTATACGGCTGGCGAGTTAGTCGGCACGAACGGCCGGGTACTGCCAGAGGTGTTGGCTTTGACGAGTCCGCACGCTGGACGGTAGACGGCGGTGTCGGGCAATTCGGCCATAAATGCCATCCAAAAAACGTGGGACCGTCAGCTCGCGGGGAAATCGTCCAGCCATGGAGGGGGCGGTTGCGGTTGCGACCTCTCAGACAAGCGATATACTGTCGATTTGGCCTGAAGTGAAAAAGCCTGAGGGGATACACAATGGCTCGGGAGTGTGAAGTCTGTGGCAAGCGTGCTCAGATCGGTAACAGCGTGGAAACGCGCGGTAAGGCAAAGTATCTGGGCGGTGTCGGTACGAAGGTGACGGGGATCACTCGCCGCAAGTTCAAGCCAAATCTACAGAAAGTAAAGGTCGCATTGCCCAATGGTGGAGCACGTTCGATGCGTGTCTGTGCCCAGTGCCTGCGAAGCGGTTCTGTCCGCAAAGCGGTCAAGAGACCGCCCTTCAAACTCAATCCAGCGGACGCGAAGGTGGCGTCGTCATAATCATCTGCCGCTGAATTGCCGCTGCTTCCGTTCTTGACGGGGCCTTCATCATGAGTCTGACGCGCCAGGATGTTGAAAAGGTTTCTCTGCTCGCTCGACTTCGATTGACGGAAGATGAATTAGACAAGATGACGGCTCAGATGGGCCAGATTCTCGAGTACTTCGAACAGCTCAAAGAGCTCGACACATCGAGCGTCGAGCCCATGGCACACGCCGTCGAATTAAGCAACGTGTTTGCCGGTGACGTGGTCCGGCCGAGCCTGGACCGAGACGAAGCCTTGTCCAACGCGCCGAAGCGCGACGAGGAATGCTATCGAGTTCCGGCAGTGCTTGGTGATTAGACGGTAGCGGCATGTCCATCACGCAACAGACGGCATCCGAGCTTCGGGAGCAACTTGTTGCCGGGAATCTATCGGCGGTCGAAGTTGCTCAGGCCTTTATCGATCGGATTGAATCGTGCGACGATCAGGTCGAGTCTTTTCTTACGGTTGACCCCGACTTCACCTTGGAGCAGGCGCGGAGCGTTGATGCGCGCCGTCAGGCCGGGCAGGAGGTTGGTCTGTTGGCCGGGTTACCGGTCGCCGTGAAAGATTTGTTGTGCACACGTGGGCGGGTGACGACGTGCGCGTCGCGGATGTTGGAGAGGTTCCGGCCTCCGTACGATGCGACGGTGATTGAGAATCTCACCCAGGCGGACGGAGTGCTGCTTGGTAAGACCAATTTGGACGAGTTCGCCATGGGGGGCTCGACAGAAAACTCGGCCTACAAGAAGACTCGCAACCCGTGGGACTTACAGCGTGTTCCGGGAGGCTCCAGCGGAGGTTCGGCGGCTTCCGTCGCGGCGAGCATGACGCCGCTTTCGATCGGAACCGATACCGGCGGATCCATTCGTCAGCCGGCAGCGTATTGCGGGGTGGTTGGATTGAAGCCAACCTACGGACGTGTCAGTCGCTTTGGTCTTGTTGCGTTTGCTAGCAGTCTGGACCAAATCGGACCACTAGCCAGTACGGTACCGGATGTCGCCCTGTTGTTGGAAGCGATTGCTGGGCATGATTCGCGGGACTCCACCTCGGCCCCTAAGGAAGTACCGAAGTACAGTCAAACGGTGAATCAGCCGCTGAAGGGTCTGCGGCTTGGCGTTCCCCGCGAGCATTTCGGAGAAGGATTAGACGGCGAGGTCGCGGTCCCTGTTCGTGAGGCACTCGAGGTTTATCGCTCGCTCGGTGCGAAGTTAACGGACATCTCTTTGCCGCATAGTCGGTACGGGATTGCCGCCTACTACATCATTGCCCCTTGCGAGGCCTCGAGCAATCTCGCCCGCTATGACGGTGCCCACTACGGTTTTCGCACGGACGAAAACGAGATGCTCGGCGAGTTGCAGCGAGAACGGAAGCAGTTACAAGAGTCCGGCGACGAGCGCGGGTTGGACGAACTCGACTCCCCACTTGTACGAATGTACCGTCGGACAAGGGCAGAGGGTTTTGGTGCCGAGGTCAAGCGACGCATCATGTTAGGCACCTACGCCCTCAGCTCGGGCTATTACGATGCGTACTATCTCAAGGCACTCAAGGTGCGACGCCTAATTCGACAAGACTACGACCGAGTTTTTCAGGAGGTCGACTTCATCATTGGTCCGTCGACTCCAACGGCGGCGTTTCCGATTGGCGCGATGGCTGATGATCCACTGTCGCTATACCTGCAAGATCTATATACCGTCGGTGCAAACTTAGCCGGCATTACCAGTGTCTCGCTACCCTGCGGTTTCACGGAGGGCGGCCTCCCGATCGGAGTCCAACTGCAAGGACCGCCGCTGGAGGAAGAACGACTCTTGCGGGCTGCTCAGATGTATCAGAGCGAAACGGATTGGCACAAGAGAAGGCCGTCACTGTCATGAGTGATGCATACGAGACAATCATCGGCTTAGAGGTGCACGTTCAGTTAGCGACTGAGACCAAACTCTTTTGCCGCTGTACAACCCGTTTCGGCGCATCGCCTAATACTCAGACATGTCCGGTATGCACGGGAACCCCCGGGTCGTTGCCGGTGATGAATCGACGTGCTTATCAACTGGCACTGCAAACAGCCGTTGCATTGAATTGCGAAATCCCTCGCTTCACCAAGTGGGATCGAAAGCAGTATTACTATCCGGACCTGCCTAAGGGTTACCAGATCAGCCAGTTCGATCTGCCAATGTCGCAAAACGGTTGGTTGGAGATCTCCGATCCCAATGACCAGTTCGAGCCGAAACGTGTCGGCATTATTCGCGCCCATCTGGAGGAGGATGCCGGCAAGAGCATGCACGACGAAGAGCAGGGCAAGGCGGATAGTCGTATCGATCTAAATCGGACCGGGACGCCGTTGCTAGAAATCGTAAGCGAACCGGATATGAGTAGCCCCTTGGAGGCTCGTGCCTATCTGACGGAACTGAAACTGTTGCTGACCTACCTCGGAGTCTCCGACTGCAACATGCAAGAAGGCAGTCTGCGTGTTGATGCGAATGTCAACTTGAGAGTCCCGACCGAGAATGGGCCCGTGCCGACGCCGATCGTCGAAGTAAAGAACATGAACAGCTTCCGCGCCGTCGAACGGGCTCTTGAGTACGAAGCCAAGCGGCAGTTCGAAGTCTTTCAGGAGACGGGAAGGCGGCTGGGCGATGTACCTAAACAAACCCGCGGCTGGGACGAGCAAGCCCAGTTGACGCGCTCCCAACGTAGCAAGGAGGAGTCGAGCGACTATCGATATTTTCCTGATCCCGATCTTGTCCCCGTCACGGTGACCGACGAACAGGTTGAGCAGGTCCGCGACGCGCAAGGAGAGTTGCCCGCGGAACTCCGCAAACGGATTCAAGACGACTTTGGCCTTTCACATTACGACGCGGACGTCCTGGTCAATCAAGGACGCTCGCTCGTCGACTTTTTCCTGCAAGTGGCTGAGCGCTCGAGTGATGCGAAACGAGCAAGTAATTGGATTCAGCAGGCTGTCATGCGAACCTTAAACGAACGCTCAATTGAGATCGACGAGTTTGGCGTTTCCGCTGAACGCTTGGCCGATATGATCCGTGCCATTGCCGAGCGCGATCTCGAGAGCAGTCGTGCCGATGATGTGTTTCAGCGAATGCTGGAGGAGGGCGAAGACCACGTCGCAGCGATGAAAGGGCTCGGCATCGAAAAGGTCGACAACCAGGCTCTCGTTGATCTTTGTCGTACCTTGCTCGACGATAACCCCAAGGTTGTCGCCGATGTTCAGAAGGGAAGACAACAGGCGATTGGCGCGCTGATTGGCCAGGCGAAAAAGAAAAACCCGAACGTCAATCCGGGGCAGGTGCGTGAAATCTGTCTGCAGCTGATCGAGCAGATGTAAGTGGCGAGTCTCTAGTTGCTGCCAACGGAATAGCCATGATCATCACCTTGCTGACTGACTTCGGCGAAGGAAGTCACTACGTCGCACAGATGAAGGGAGTCATCCTAGGCCTCAATCCGGATGTCCACGTCGTCGACATCACGCACTCGATTCCACCGCAGCACGTCGATGTCGCGGCGCGCCTGATTGAACAAACGATTGCCGCCTTTCCCGCTGGAACTTGCCACATACTTGTCGTTGATCCCGGAGTTGGAACGGACCGTCGGATACTCTTGGCCCAGATCGATTCACAATGGTTCATTGCTCCAGACAACGGGTTGCTTTCCCTTCTGATGGAGCGAGCGACGCCTGATTCGTTGATCGCGTTGACCGAATCGCGTTTCTGGCGCAGCCCGATTTCAGCAACCTTTCACGGACGAGATATCATGGCTGCGGTAGCGGCACATCTAAGTCTGGGTGTTGCGCCGATCGCATTCGGTACGCCCACAGATGAATTTGAATCCTTACCGACCGCCCGAATCGACTTGGGAGACCAACAGATTCGTGGCACGGTCGCTTGGGTCGACAACTTTGGAAACCTGATTACAAACATCGACCAGCAGGCTCTCTCAGCGGTGCCGCTGAGTTCCGCTCGAGTTGCCTGTCATCATCAAGCGATCCAGGGGATTTCCCGCACCTATGCAGAGCAGCCAGCTGGAACACTCGTCGCATTAGTCGGCTCCGGCGGACTTCTGGAATTGGCAATTGTCAACGGGAACGCAGCCCAATCGCTTGGCGTACAGGTAGGTGAATCAGTCTCGGTAGACTGGTGATTTGAGGCTGCATCAACCGACTGGGACCCTATTCTTCTCGGACCTATTGTTGGGGTGTCGTTCGAGTCCTTACAATGTGGGCTACGAATTCTGCGGTGACGGAGAAGGCGTTTTGGCTGGATCGATTAAGGGCAAAGTCGTATCAATCACTGAATCGGGTGATGCGATCACCGATATTAGTGTCGATCAATTGGACGGCGTGCCACACGACGACCGTGTTTCCATCTCTTGTGACGGGCACGTGACCAGCCGCATTTTTCCAGTCGATCATGAGCAACCGGAAATGACATTTCTCGCCGTCCATGGTCCATCTGGTTTTCTTGAACTTCTGCTGGTTGGCGATAGTGCCAGCGCCTTCTTAGGAATCGCACCGGGTAGCGACGTTGTGGTCAAGTGGTAGCTCTCTCAACTTGACGTGCAATAGAGTGGCGTGTTCGTCGCGATGTTGACGGCAATGATTCCGTTACCCGGTGGTGTGAATTCCAGCAAGATCGTCAAAAGTATCCCGCGGTAAAGGTCGATACTCATGGCATCATTCGGCTTCCCTGCCAAACCGTCTTCTATACCAGGGGGGATCACGTCCGGCGCGGTTCGAATTAGGACTGGCCGGACGGTGTTTTTTCTGCGTCGATCCCCTTCATCTTGCCGTCCCTGGAATCACTCGCTCAGACACCTCGATTTGCGGTTAGCCAAGTCGAGAGTAGCTGGCGTAGCAACTCCGCGTTTCCCAAAGATCGACACGCACTACCGGGTAGTCGCGTCCCACGGCGAAATCGTAAATCAATTTGGCGATGTTCTCGGCAGTCGGATTCTCCTCGATCAGGAAGACTGGCTCGCCAAGTTGCTGCAGGAAGGGAATCGCGGGATCTTCGCGACTGAGAATCATCCGGTGATCCAGATTCTCGTCGATCCACCGGCTAACCACGCTCTTGATATCGGAGAAGTCCATCACCATCCCCCGGCTGTCAAGTGACTCCGCCTCAATAGAGATGATGGCACGGCCGTTATGGCCATGCAGGTGCTTGCACTTTCCGTCATAATTCAGCAAGCGGTGGCCGTAACAGAAATCAATTTGCCGGGTAACGCGGTACATGATTGCTCTCTTTTTCGCCAGCTGGTTGGCCGTGGCCGTGCTGTACGCTAGCTCCTGATGGGACTGACGACAAGATACTCCGACTCCGGCTGAGTTCTTGCTGCCGGTGTGCTCGAAATGGGCGATCGGCGAAGATTCGCCATCATCCATCTGGTCAGCGAGTTCAAATTTCGGAACAGCCGCGACAAATCTGGGGAAGGTCTTGAGGAGGTGGCTCGGTCTCGCTACACTTCGCGACCCGTTTTGATGGGAGTGCATTAGCCGTAAGTCAAAGCGGGGAGGGTGTTTCCGTAACAAACTACTTGAATCGGCTGTCGGGGCTTTTAGAATGGAGTCAAAGAGTTCCGACTCAGTTCGCGCGATCTGTAAGCCGTTAGGAGATGGTGACTTATGCGTGAAGCTTTAATCGGGATTCTTGGTGGAGTGATTGTCACGGCCTGCGTTCTTTCGGCGTCGGCCCAAAATCGTGACGTGCCGGAGACACATCTTCGTGGAGTAACAAGTCGGGGCGAGAGAATCATCGCACTCGATGGACCCAACGCCGACGGGCACAAAATGATCGTCGTCATCGACGATGACCGGCAGGCAATGGGTTCCTACCTGATCAACACGCAGACCGGCCAAATCACATTACGATGCGTGAGGAACTTTCGCTGGGATCTTGAGATGGACGCGTTCAACGGGACGGAACCATCTCCGGAGAAGATTCAGGCGATACTGAGATCGAAATAGCTTGGATTGACGACGACCCGGCCGTGCGGTGTGTGGCCAACCGTCAATCAAAGTGATTGCCGGAGTCCCGAAATGGCCAAACTGATCGAACTTGAAGAAGCGGCAAAGATGTTGGGGATGAGCCCCGAAGAATTGACTGAGATGCGCAGTCGCAATGAGATCTACGGATATCGCGACGGTGCTTCTTGGAAGTTCAAAATGGCCGAGATCGAACGCGTGGCCGCGGAAAAAGGGGTGACACTCGGATCGGCTGACGACGCGCAAGAAGAGAGTGACGAACTGGTCGAGGTGTCGCTTGACGAAGACACCGGCGGTGAGTCTGATTCGATTCTCGTCAGCGACGAAGAACTTGGGCAGTCCGACGACACGACGGCTAGTACGATCATTGGTGAAGCCGACGATATGATCTCCTCTGGCGAAAGCGATCTACAGATCGACGGTGGATCAGAACTACGTCTCGTGTCCGATTCCAAATCCGGCGCCGGGGAAGACATCGAGCTTTCGATCGGCTCGGACGATGTCCTCTCAACCGAAGAGGAGCAGGAGCCTGGCCCCTCGGACACCGCCAATCTGGATTCTCCTTCGTCTTCCTCGGTTGGCGATGAGCTTTCACTAACCTCTGACAGCGGTTCGCTCGAGTTATCGCTGGATGAGCTATCCGACAGCGGAAGTGAACTTCGGTTGGGTGACTCACAATCGTCAGCGTCCGGCGCGAGTGGATTCGGGTCGGCCATTGATCTGGATCTGGATGACGACGATTTGGTCCTTGGTAGTGGATCCTCCGGCAGCGACATCACCTCGGGCGCTGGCGACAGCGGCATCAACCTTGCCAACCCATCGGACAGTGGGCTGTCCCTCGAAGAGCCTGTCGTCGCAGAAGGTTCGGGTGGCGAACTGCTGGAGCTTGGCGAGGACGACATGATCGAGGTCGACGATGAAGCCAGCGACGAGCTGTCGTCGGAAGACGATTTTCTGCTCACGCCCGTCGAAGACGGCATGGAGGAAGAGGCCGATAGCGGATCGCAAGTCATCGCCCTGGATACCGAGGAATTTGATGACTCCGCGGCTCAGATGCTGACCGAAGGCGACCAGGGTCTGGAGGAAGAGACCATCGAATTCACGGACGCCGACGCGCCAGCCGCCCTGGCCCCGGCGGCCGCTGCGGCGGTGTCTGCCGAATCGCAGGAGGCCCCGTATACGATTTGGAACGTGCTGAGCTTATTCTTTATCGTGGTCTTTCTGGGATTCACCGGCATTCTGATGCTGGACCTGATGAACAACATCTGGAGTTGGCAGGGAAATTACAGCTTCAACAGCAAGATCATGGATGCCATTCTGGCGATGTTGCCAGGCAGCCAATAGACGGATGCGGACGGACGCGGTGATGCGGCTTATCTGCTGCCCCTGACTGTACTTTTTGCAATCCCACGCGCTATAATCTCTAGACCTGAAGCCGATTTTCATCCCCGTCGGCGACGTGAATCCCCCCTTATGGTGTCGGCGGCCGTCTTTTAGTTACATCTTTTTTCTCGCAGACTCAGGACACTGATGCGGACGCAGCTCGATCGGAATCTGATCCCACTGGCCCTGGCCGTGATTTCTCTGTGTGTTGGCTGTAGTGACGATCGCAGCTCGATTCGACGGTATCAGGTGCCGCATGAAGAGAACACGTTGCCCGCGGCGGCGACGGCACCGACGAGCTCTAACCAGCGAACGATCGCTGCCCTCATCCCAAACGCCGATGAAGCTTGGTTCTTCAAAATGACCGGTGTCTCGGACGAGCTCCAAGCTGCTGTTGCTGATTTCAATTCGGTCGTTTCGTCGGTCCGCTTTGACGGTGAGACGCCCGATTGGGAACTGCCCCAAGGGTGGGCGCGGGATCCGGGTAATCAATTTCGATTCGCGACCTTGCGCCGGGGCAGCACCCAGATTTCGGTCAGCAAGCTGCCGCTGCCGCCCGACGACGTCGATGGTTATGTGCTGGCCAACATTAACCGATGGCGTGGACAAATCATGCTGCCACCTGTGACCAAGGCACAGCTGCCGAAGATCACCAAGTCAGTCGAGTTGTCCGACCGTTCTGCAATCATCTACGACTCCGGACCGACGGTTAGCTCGCCAGCCCGGCCGCAAGCGACTTCAGGCAACTCCTCGCCGATTTCCTACGAAGCGCCCGACGGGTGGCGCGAGGAAGGTCGGCGTCCGATGCGTTTGGTGACTTTCACGGTTGAACGTGATGAGAAGAAAATTGAGATCCTGCTTTCGCAGTTGGGGCCGAGTGCAGGGTCGCTGGTGGCCAACGTGAATCGTTGGCGTGGCCAGATTGGGCTCGGTTCAGCCGACGAGGGAGACATCAACAACGATTTCAAAAGTATCGAGGTCGACGGAAACGAAGCGAAGTATATTCAGATCGTCGCGGAAGACACGAACCAGGTCATTTTCGTGGTGATCGTCCAACGACCCGACCTCACTCTATTTGTCAAACTCACGGGAGATCGCACGTTGGCGGAAGCCGAGACGGCGAATTTTGAAGCGTTCGCGCGGTCGATTCGATTCTCCTCCTGACGAAATCACTAGGAACACCATGTCGACGATTCCCGCAGCACAAACAGATTCCGTTCGCGTTCGGCAAGCCGAGCGAAGTCAGATCGCGTCGGTTTTGCACTCCGCCCTGACGACGTTAGCCTCATTGAGACTTGCCGTTGTGTCGTTTGCCGCTGCCATCGTCATCATCTTCGCTGGAACTTTGGCTCAGGTCGATCGCGACATTTGGGAGGTGATCGAGATCTACTTTAAGCCATGGTTTACGAACATCGAAGTCATGGTCTTCTTTCCCCGTTCCTGGTTTCCTGGAATGGAAGAAACAATAGCTCGCCGCAGTTTCGCATTTCTCACCTTGAGCTCTGCAGTCTTTGCCTCTTTGATGACTCTGGCCAACAGCGATCGCGTGAAGCGGTCCATCTGGATTGCTGGCACGACCATGTTCTTCGGAGCATTGATCGCCATTTCATCCTTTTATCGGGGCGCCTTCCTGTTTCCTGGTGGTGCTCTGATCGGCGCCGTCATGTGTGTCAACTTGTTGGCAGCACACGGGGTGCGCTTCAAGATTCAGGCGAAGGGGAATCGGCTCATTCTGGGCCTGGCAATTACAGCGCTTGGTGCATTCTTGACTTGGCTGGTGATCGCCAGTGGACACAGTAGCGGCGGCTTCCAAGGCGAGCCGCCATTCGAATGGACGACCCTTTGGACGTGTATCAAAATTGGATTGACGACGGCGGCAGTCGGTTTGTTTGGCTACGTCATGTTGTCATCGGGGAACAGCGACGAGCAGACAATCACCAAACGACTGAGTGCGGGAGTTGCCGTTTGCCTGGCCGTACTTTCGTTTTGGCTGTGGGTGTCGGGTGAAAGCACGTATATCGGAGCGTCTGGTATGCGGATCCTCTGGCAATTGATCCTTGGGCTACTGGCCGGCACGGTCATCTGGTTTGGCTGCATCTTGCTGTTCCGTCGACGATCGGGAGTTGTCGTTCTGCACGCGGGGATCGGACTGATGATGTTCGGTCAGTGGTACGTCAGCAACTATGACGTGGAAGAACAGATAACGATGTTCGAAGGTCAAGCGATGAACTACGGACAGGATGTGCGTAGTGTTGAATTGGCGATCATCGAACGAAACAGTGAAGAGTTTTCCGGTCAGGACGACGTGGTCGTGATTCCGATGACGCTGAACGGCCGTGAAACCGGTCTGCTCCGGAACAAATTGATAAGCGACGACCGCCTGCCGTTTGATATCGAAGTCGACACCTATTTCAAGAATTCCCGCCTCGAGTCGTTAGGGCAGGGCGATCCAAGCCCGGCCACGAAGGGGCGTGGGCGTCGTATTCGAGCCGTCAGACAGCGAGGAGCTTCTGGCACGAGTGGAAGTGAAGTGGACGTCGCTGCTGGTTACTTCAGATTCAAAGACAAGGAGGACCGTGATCTCGGGACCTATCTCGTGGCACAGGATCTTGCCGCCGAGCCGATCGAGGTTGGCGATAAGTCATATGATGCCGAGCTGCGATTTGTACGTAACTACAAAGATTATTCAGTTCGGCTTCTCACGTTTACGAAGGATGACTATCTCGGGACTTCGATTGCCAGACATTTTGCGTCCGAGGTCCAGCTGACCGACGAAGAACGAGGCGTTGATCGGAAGCTGACCATCTGGATGAACAATCCGCGCCGTTATGCAGGGGAGACATTTTACCAGAGTGGTTGGGGCGAGGATCGAACGGGCAATCAGTTCACGACGCTGCAAGTGGTCCGCAACAGAGGTTGGATGATTCCGTATGTCTCCTGCATGATCTGCATGGTGGGCATGATGGCGCACTTCTCTTTGGTATTGGTGCGGTTCCTGAATCGCCAGTCGAGGTCGGCTGCGTCGGACAAGCAAGAGGAGGTTGAGGACCAACTAGAAGATCATGGCGCGCCGACTCCAAGTCGAGCCCTTTGGGTCGTGCCATCGCTGGTCGTTGGCCTCGCTGTGATTTGTATTTGGGCAGTCGCCAGAACCCCGGATGCCGAATCCGACGAAATGGATCTGTACGCGTTTGGCCAGCTGCCGGTCGTCTTTCAAGGTCGCGTCAAACCGTTCGACACATTGGCCCGCAACAGCTTGCGCGTGATCGCCGATGCAGAGACCTTTGTCGGTGTTCATCCTCCCGACGAGCTCCAGCAGGAGTGGGAGAGCATCGAGACGAAACTGACAGAGCGCTGGGAAGAACTCCGCGACGTTGACCTGTCGCCGTACAAGCGGGGTGATATCTTCGGCTTGACCCAGCTGATTCAAGATAAGACATCATCAGATCGCTACACAATTGAAAAGTATGTCGATGGTTTGATGTGTAGTCGACAGCCGGCCACGAGGTGGCTGTTGGACATCATCACCAACTCAGAGCGTTCGCGAAACCACAAGGTAATTCGCGTTTACAATCCCGAAGTGCTCGACCTGCTGGGACTGGAACGTCGCAAGCGTTATCGCTATGCCCTCGCCGAGATCGCGCCAAAGATGGACGAGTTTCAAGCGGAAGTTCTCAAGGCCCTTGAGCAGAATCGGCAAGATCCGGAAGGATTGAGCCTTTACCAGCGCAAGGTGCTGGAGGTAGACGTCAAGCTGCAACAGATTATGTTGTTGCACCGAGCCTTCGTACCTCCTGACCTCCCACCGCTGCCAACGCCGGAGGAATTTGAGAACGACCGAGAATTAGCCCGTACGAAGGTCGTTGCATTCCGTGACGCAGTCGTAGCACACGACAAGGCGATGAAAGGTCTTCGGACGCCCCCTCCACTGTCCGTGGCTCCGGATGGCGAGGAGACGCAGTGGCAAGCCTACGCGGCTGCTTGGCCAACTCAATTCCTACAGACGCAGTTCCTTGGCCAGGAGCCCAATCCATCATTCAGAGCCTTGAATGAGATCCTCGTCGCCTACGTTGATAATGACGTGTCAGCATTCAACGACACTGTCTCTCGATACAAGACACAACTCGAGAAGGAGCCGCCCGAATCGCTCCAGGTCGCCAACACGTCGATTAATGCGCTGGTCGCCGACCAATTTGGATCGTTCTATGGTTTTGAAGTGTTCTTCAATCAGGCGGCTCCATTCCTAGTCTGCGCCATCTTCTATGTTGTGGCATTTGGCATGTTAGCGCTGGGATGGTTGGCTTTTCGTCCGGTGTTGAACCGAGCGGCATTCTGGCTCTTGCTGTTCACCTTTGCCATTCACACCGTGGCCCTCATCGCTCGGATTTATATTTCCGGGCGGCCCCCGGTCACCAACCTTTATTCTTCGGCCGTGTTCATCGGATGGGGAGCCGTACTGCTGGCACTCATCATTGAATGGATGTACCGCAACGGTGTTGCGAGCGTGATCGCCGCGTCGTCTGGTTTTGCAACGTTGTTGATTGCTCACAAGTTAGCCGGAGACGGAGACACGTTCCAGGTTTTGCAGGCAGTCCTCGACACCCAGTTCTGGCTAGCGACTCACGTTGTCTGCATTACCTTCGGCTATTCAACAACGTTCCTGGCGGGGTTACTCGGAGCGCTATACATTCTGCGAGGCGTCGCGACGCCCTCACTGGATAAACGCACTGGCCAAGAATTCGCACGGATGATTTATGGCACCCTGTGTTTTTCGATCCTCTTCAGTTTCATCGGTACGGTGTTGGGTGGGCTGTGGGCTGACGATTCGTGGGGCCGGTTTTGGGGGTGGGATCCCAAAGAAAATGGGGCCTTGATCATTGTGCTCTGGAACGCTCTGATTCTACACGCCCGATGGGCTGGATTGATCAAAGAGCGTGGCTTGGCCGTGTTGGCCGTCGCCGGAAACGTCGTGACGGCTTGGTCGTGGTTTGGCGTCAACGAGTTGGGCGTCGGACTTCATTCCTATGGTTTCACGGAAGGCAGACTTCTCACGCTGGCGGGCGTTATCGTGGTCCATCTCTTGGTCATCGCCATCGGTTGGCTGCCGATGATCGTCTGGTGGAGCTATCGGCGAAACGAAGCGGGGACGACATGACGCGAAAGCAACGGCTGCCGATCCTTTGCGGGCCGATCGCAGTCCTGGTGCTGACGCTAATAGGTTGTTCCACCGAGTCGTCCTCCACGACGCCCGAGGACAAGCAGCTCGTTCTGCACAACGATTCGTTTGTCGATTCCTTTCTGCTGACGCAAGACGAACTGCATCGTTGGAGGTTTACGCCCGACGAGTTCGTGGTCGAGGGCTTTCAGGAGCCGCTGCCAACGCAGCTGGCTAGCCTGCTCGTCGAAGCCGACTCGCCGGACTTCGCGTCGCCGTTTCGAATCTCGGGAAGGTGGGAGTTGTTGGATAACGGGCACACGCTCTGGTTAACCGAACTGGATGCCGACCAAGCCGAGATTCGACCGGAGGTTCGGCTTCAAGTTCAGACGAAGGGACACGAGACGGTGATCATTGAGGGACTGTCCTACCGTCTCGCACCGTCCCTTCCGCTGCGTGAGATTCTTCCAATTCGTATCTACACTGCCGAGCTCGAGGAAGTGCTGCGTGGCGATCTGCTGCGCGTGCGAGAGAAGGGTCAGTCCCGGATCGTTCAGCTGGATGGAATTATTTGTCCAGGCAAGGATGAACCTTTCGGCGCAGACGCGATCCGCCGATGTGCCAAATTGCTCGGTGATGCTTCGGTGTTCGTTAAGGTATATCGTGTGGACGGCGAGGGGCGCGACATCGCTCAGGTCTGGGGGCCGAATTATCAGTACGTCAACGTCAAGCTGCTGAACGCTGGGTTGGCGTGGCACGACAAGCGCCAGTCCAGTGATTGGGTGTATGCGACCTCCGAGGATGAGGCACGAGCTCAGGGCCGCGGTCTCTGGGTCCAGCAAGCCCCCGTGCCGCCCTGGATTTCACCCGTTACCGAGTGATCCGGAAGTTTGCCAACATCACCTTTGGTCTGGCGAATACTTCGGTAGAATTCTGGTTTCGCCTTCGCCCTCGCCGTCAACGGAACGACCTGTGGATCCATACTGGACCTATTACATCTGGGCAATCTTGCTGGTCATTATCAACTGCGCTTGTTGGTGTACCACTTTCATTACCTTGCCGGGCAATTGGTTTATCGTTGGTGTGACCGCTCTATTTGCGTGGCAGATTCATGGCGACGACGGCCGCGGAATTGGATGGATCACGGTGGTTGTGCTGTTGGTCCTAGCGGCCTTGGGTGAGGTCGTGGAGTTGCTTACCGGTGCGGCGGGAGCGGCAAGGCAAGGTGGCAGCCGACGAAGTATCGCCCTGTCGGTCGTCGGTGCGCTGGTCGGGAGTATTGGCGGAGCGATTCTTGGGCTACCGATCCCGATTCCCATTGTTGGCTCGGCGCTCGGCGCGTTGTTCGGTGCGGCAATGGGAGCTTTTGGAGGCGCTGTCTTGGGGGAGCAGTGGAAGGGGCGCTCGTTTGAACAGGGAGTCGAAATAGGCAAAGCTGCTTTTCTGGGGCGGCTCTTCGGCACGGTTGGCAAACTGGCCGTCGGTGTCGTGATGATCGTCATCGCCACCCTCGATGCCTTGATTTGACGAACCGAACTCCCCATTACAACGCCAAGATGGCTACGGTACCCTAAGCGCGCGGGTGGAATTGGCGATGGACTCGTTTTAATCGACTCGCGTCGACGTGTGTGTAGATTTGGGTGGTTGTGATGTTGGCGTGTCCAAGCATCTCCTGGACTTGACGAAGGTCTGCTCCTCCAGCGAGCATATGCGTTGCAAAACTATGGCGCATGGTGTGTGGGCTGACCGTTGGCGCGGCTCCCACCCGAACAGCGTATTTCTTAACGAGTTCCCAAATCGCTTCGCGTCGAAATCGTCGTCCGCTTCTCGACAAGATGACCCAATCAGGTGTCGTTGCTGCGTTGGCAGCCAATACCGAGCGTTCCGTTTCCAAATAGGTCGTCACAACTTCGACTGCCGTTTCGCTAAGCGGCACCAATCGCTGCTTATCTCCTTTTCCTTGGCAGCGGCAGAACCGCTCGGCTAGGTGCAGATCCTCAAGTTTCAGATGCGAAAGCTCCGAGGCGCGGCATCCGGTGGCGTAAAGCAATTCCAGGATTGCGCGATCTCGACGCCAAAAACGATCCGACTTCACTGGTGCGCGAAGAAAGCGATCAACCTGAGTGGGCGAAAGCACGTAGGGCACTCGCTGCCACAACTTCTGTGTGCCCAGCAACTCGGCAACGTTGTCCGTGATGACGCCTTCCAACTGCAAATAGCGGAAGTACACTTTGAGGGCGACCAGGTTACGTGACACGCTCGCCGGCGCTAGATTTTGTCGGTGCAGCCACGCGGCGTAATCCGATAAGTCTTCAATCGCCAGTTTTTTCACGGACCGCCCGTCCAGCCATCGCTCGAAAGCTGATAAATCATGTCCGTAAGCGATCACGGTGTTCTGGGACAGGTGGCACTCGTTGCGAAGATAGTTGATAAAGGAGTCCACCCACCGGCCGTGCGAAGCGACGGTTTTTTTGAGACGTCGTGGCTTGACGAGCTTTTTCGGGGGCATCGACGACCGGCGGTAGCTGCAGAGATTGGGGTTCGTCCCATGTCTCTGTCGGCAAACGAGGTGTCGATCTTGATCGGATTTATTGGTCATTCGCGCGCCAATCACAACCGCCTTGGACGAAACGCCGACAATATTGATTCCCCGGGTGAGTTAGTGTTTAAAGGGTGGTAATTGGAAATTCAGAGGTTTGGTGTCCGAAGGAGGTTGCGATGAGAATTCTTGTCACCGGCGGTGCCGGCTACGTGGGATCACACACGGCGCGATTGTTGAACCAGTCAGGGCATGATGTCTGGGTGTTCGACAGTCTTGTGACCGGACATCGTAGCGCGGCATTACCGGGCCGACTCATAGAAGGTGACCTGGCGAATCGCGAACAGATTGAGGCGGTCCTTCGCGAACATAGAATCGAGGCGGTGTTTCATTTTGCTGCCTTCGCTCTGGTCGGCGAGTCGGTCGCTCAACCGAATCTCTATTACCAAAACAATGTCGTGTGTGCTCTTAATCTGCTCGAGGCCATGCGCGCGACGGACGTGAAGCGGATCGTGTTCTCGAGTACTACCGCCACCTACGGAGTTCCGGATCACATTCCAATCTCCGAGAAAGAACGACAGGAGCCGATCAATCCCTACGGCTTTACAAAGCTGGTCATTGAGCACGCTCTAGCGGACTATGCTCACGCATTCGACTTTGCCTACGCCGCCCTGCGCTATTTCAACGCAGCGGGGGCTTCACCATCGGGTGACCTGGGTGAGGATCATGATCCCGAATCACACCTGATTCCGATTGTGTTGCAAGTTGCGTTGGGGCAGCGAGAACACATTACGATCTTCGGCGAAGATTATCCGACGGCGGATGGTACTTGTATCCGCGACTACATCCACGTCGATGATCTGGCGACGGCGCACTTGAAAGCGCTTGAACGCTTGGAGTTTGGCAACGGGTTGAAGCTCAACCTTGGGACAGGTCGAGGCAACAGCGTGCGGGAAATTATTGAGGCCTGTCGACAAGTGACCGGCCACAAGATCCCGGAAGTGATTGGCGTGCGTCGGCCGGGAGATCCGCCTGAGTTGGTCGCCAATTCGTCGCTTGCCCAAGAGGTTTTGGATTGGAAGCCCGACTACATCGAGATCGAACGTACGGTCGAGACAGCATGGCGCTGGCACAGCGGGCATCCCAACGGCTTCGGTGATTGACAGCGACCCGTCAGAACGGCATTGGGCAGATTGTACGGCGCGACTTCAACGTAGCACCCATTCTCCGGATAATTGGGTAGTAGGGGATAAAGATACGATCCTCACGCCCAGGCAAATAATTTAGCGGATCGCGATTCGCATTTCATTTTCAAACTGACATGCAGAAAATCATTATTGAGAAACCGTATGAGTTTATCGAGCCACATCGCGGCAGCTGGTGGCCGAGCTTTATTCAACGGTTCAAGCTCATTGATATCTATCTCCGTAGACTTCAGGGCATGGATTCATACGAAGTGAGGCACGGAGAGCGACTCACCCAATCTCTCAAGGAGGGTCATGGGATCCTGCTGACGCCAAATCATTGTCGACCCGGCGATCCGATCGCGATGGGCTGGCTGGCTCGCGAGACGGGCACTCACGTTTACGGAATGGCGAGCTGGCACCTTTTTCATCAAGATCGGTTCACAGGATGGGCAATTCGCAAGATGGGAGGCTTTAGCGTTTACCGCGAGGGCATTGATCGAAAGGCCATTAGCACGGCAACTGAAATCTTAGCCACCGCCGAGCGGCCACTGATTATCTTTCCCGAGGGTGTCGTTACGCGAACGAACGACAAGTTAAACGCGTTGTTAGACGGGGTGTCCTTTATCGCGCGAACAGCTGCAAAAAAACGCAAGAAGCTGCACCCTGATGGCAAGGTCATGATCCATCCGGTGGCCATCAAGTACGTCTTCCAGGGAGATTTAGAGCGGACTTTGGATCCCGTACTCACGGAGATTGAGACGCGTTTTTCATGGCACCCTCGATCGAAACAGCCTTTGATGGATCGCATTCGTGCGGTTGGCTTCGCACTATTGACATTGAAAGAGCTCGAGTACTTTGGGCAGCAACAGAGCGGGAAACTCTCGGATCGTCTAAACAACCTAATTGATCGTCTGCTTCACCCGCTCGAAGAGGAGTGGCTTGATGCACCCCAAGAGGGCTCGGTGATCCCCCGCATTAAAACATTACGCATGAAAATCCTACCAGATATGGTAGGCGGTGATATGAGTGCGGAGGAACGGGCACGCCGATGGCGTCAATTGGCTGACATTTATTTGTCACAGCAGATCTACAGCTATCCGCCTGACTACGTCTCAGATCAGCCGACCGTCGATCGTCTGCTGGAAACGGTCGAGCGTTATGAAGAAGATCTGACGGACCAGGTACGAGTGCATGGCAATCTACATGCGATCTTGGATGTCGGAGAGCGAATCGAAGTTGGGTTGACGCGTGATCGAAAGGCCATGGTTGACCCCATCATGAATCGAATCGAAGAGGAACTGCAAGCCATGCTCGATCGATTAGCTGGTGAATCAAGGGTCTGGGCGCCTGAGTATGAGACTGCCGCAACAGCTCAACCGGTCGAAACCTGAATCGCTGGAAAGCTAGAGCATGGACGACTGATCCCATGCCGAGAGCCATTCATGGTAGAATGGCGTCGATCCGCTACGGTTCCCTTGAAGGCTCTAGGTCCTGCGTTCGAATCGGAGCTGGATCAACTCCCCGCGACCGACACGAAAACGTTGCAAGCGTCGATCATCTCGCGAACGCCACATGATCTTTCGCTGCGAGCTGCGACGGTTTCCTGACACCGACTCCAGGCTCCCATGGCGCTGATTGAACTACGCAAGATCCGAAAGATTTATACGCTGGGTGAAGTCGAGGTTGCGGCGTTGGCCGGTGTTACGTTGGATATTCAGCGCGGTGAATACGTTTCGCTTGTCGGGCCATCCGGTTCGGGAAAATCGACCCTGATGAACGCACTGGGTTGTCTTGATCGGCCTACCGACGGCAGCTACCGTCTCGACGGAGACGAGGTTGCCACCATGTCGGCCGACACTCGTGCCCGACTCCGTAATGACCAGATTGGTTTCGTGTTCCAAAACTTCAATCTGCTGAACCGCACTTCGGCACTCGAAAACGTGGAGTTGCCACTGCTCTATGCGCGGCATGTGACCGCTCGCGAGCGGCGTAAACGTGCGGTTGATCTCTTGCATTTGGTTGGGCTGTCCGACCGCATGGACCACCATCCCGGACAGCTTTCAGGAGGTCAGCAGCAACGAGTGGCGATTGCGCGAGCGTTAGTGAACGATCCGTCGATTATCATGGCCGATGAACCGACCGGAAACCTCGATACCCGGACCAGTCGCGACATCATCAAACTCTTTGAGACGCTGAACGAAGAAAACATCACAATCATTCTGGTCACCCACGACCGAGATATCGCGGCAAATGCTCGGCGCACGATTGAACTGCGAGACGGACTTGTCGTTCAGGACTCAAGCACCGCGCGGGCGGCACGTTCGGAACAATCGCTGGAATCCAACGAAGCGAAAGGACATTAGCAGGTCGAACGATCTGAATTACTGGTCGTCGCTCGGTCAGGGTCCGAACCAAGAAGTGATGTCCAGCAAATGTCGCCGATCGCTGTCGATACTCGTTTGCCTGCTAGCACAAGTCTATGTGGGCCAAGTCTTTGCGCAAAAGGCGATTATCGGTGTGTTCCCTGAAGAACGTGGGATTTCGGTTCGTGATCCGGCCAAATTACCACGAGCGAAGCTGCCTCTGGGGGAAGATCCACCCACCGTGCGGCAGGAAACGCTCGAGCGCGAAGCTCGCTTGATCTCGCTGGATGAAGCGATCCGGATGGCGTTGTCTGATTCGACCGTGGTGCGAGTCCTTGCGGGTGTGACCGCCACCAACAGCGGACGTACCGTTTTCGACCCGGCCATTGCGAATGCTGGTATCGACCGGGCGCACGCCCTATTCGATCCGTCCCTGACAACTGCGCACGACTGGGATCGCAACGAGAACGGGGCGTTTATCGGTTTGGACCCGTTGGATCCACGGCGAGCCCTTTTCGACGGTACACGGAACGACCGTTACGACATGGCACTTGGAGTGACCAAGCCGTCGTCAACGGGCGGCACGACGTCGCTGAACATTCTTGCCGACCAGGTGCGTCGCGCGCCGGTACTGAGCCCGAACCAACTACTGCCTGAATCACGGTCGACGGTTGCCTTCCAGGCGAGGCAACCTTTGTTACGGGGAGCGGGTGTTGATGTCAACTTAGTGCCGGTGGTGTTGGCTCGAATCGACACCGAGAGATCTTACTTTCGGCTTAAGGATTCCCTTCAGAGTTCAGTTCGCGGTGTGATCGAAGCGTATTGGGGGTTGGTCGCGGCACGCACCGATCGTTGGGCCGTTCAGCAGCAAGTCGAGCAAGCCCAATTTGCCTTTCGACTTGAGGCAGCACGTGAACGAATCGGACTGGCGAATCAGGCGGACCTCGCCCAATCCCGGCTGGCGTATGAGAATTTCCGCGCCAACTTGATCGCGGCACGGGCCAACGTTCTGGATCGCGAATCTGCGCTACGATCAATTTTGGGCCTGCCACCGACCGGGCCAGAAGAGCTGGTTCCAACCACCTATCCTTCGACAACTTCGTTTGGATTCGACTGGCCCGCGTTAGTCGATCTCGCCCAGACCAGCCGGCCGGATCTGATTGAACTGAAGTTGATTCTTGAAGCGGATTACCAGCTGCTGCTCGAATCGCGTAACCAGACGTTACCTCAACTCGATGCGGTGGGTGAGTATCGCTGGAACGGGATCGAAGGGGAGCTGTTGACCAATGGCGATATCGTTGACGCCGATGCTTCCGAGTTCACGGGGTGGCGGCTCGGCATCGACTTTTCGGTTCCGCTAGGATTGCGTGCTGCGCGGGCTGAACTGCGCGAACAAGAGCTCATCATTTCCCGTGATCGGGCAAATCTTGATCAGCGACTTTTGGAGATCGTCCACGAACTGGCGGCGAACCTCCGCGCTCTGGATCGACGGTTTGCTCAATACCGAGCGTTCCAAGTCACGCGTGAGGCGGCAACGGACAACCTCAAGGTTCAGATTGCCGCGTTTCGTTCCGGCCGACAATCCTTCATCAATGTGCTAGAAGCAATCGTCAGTTGGGGTAACGCCGTAACAAGTGAGGCCGGGGCGTTGACGCAATACAACACCGACCTTGCGATTCTTGAGGAGCTCACAGGCACGATCCTCGAGGCTCACGGCGTCTACTTTTACGAAGAACGGTTTCGTTCGGCAGGACCATTGCGCTTCGTCGGGCACGGTCGCGATTATGCCGGTGCACTTCGTCCAGAGCCCAATCGTGATCGGTACGGGGCATCGGATGAGAAATCGGAAGACTTCTTTGATCTCGAGAGGCCGAATATTCTCTCGCGTGAGCGAGTACCAGGGCCTGGTCGCCCTGAAGTGAGGCCTCAAATCGAACGTCTCCCACCGGTTCCCGGCCAGGCCCCCTGAGCCCGAGGATACGGCCAGATGCGGATCTTGCGCCAAGCAAGTATGGCTGTGCCCTATTCGTAGCGTAGCGCGTCAATTGGGTCGAGACGACTCGCCCGTCGCGCGGGGTAATACCCGAAGAAGATTCCGACGAAGGCAGCGAATCCAATCGCGGTCAATGCCGCTGGAATTGAGATCACAATCGGCCATTCGCTGCCCTGAGACCAAGAATTGATCGCGGTTGTCACGCCGGCCGAGGCAGCAATACCAAGGATGAATCCAATCATCCCTCCGATGCAGGACAGGATCACGGCTTCGACCAAGAATTGTCGCAGGATGTCACGTGATCGTGCGCCAACCGCCATGCGAATACCGATTTCGCGCGTTCGCTCGGTGACGGACACCAGCATGATGTTCATGATGCCGACACCACCCACGAGAAGTGAGATGCCCGCGATTGATGCCAGGAGCATCGTCAAGATTCCGGTGACCGTTCCGAAGATGTCGGCGATCTCCGTTGTATTTTGAACGCCGAAATCAGGCTGCTCATCGGGACCAATGCGGTGGCGATCCAGCAGCAGTTGCTCGATCTCGTTGGTCGCGTCCACCATCAAATTAGGCGATCTGGCGGAGGCCATGATGAAATGAATGTCGCTGAAGTCGGACCCGTGCAAGCGCTTGCGTACCGTGGTATACGGCATCAAGACGACATTGTCTTGGTCATCGCCGACGATGTTAGCGCCCTTCTCCTCCAGCACACCGATGATTCGGAACGGAATGTTTCGGATGCGGATGGTTTCGCCGATCGGGTTGATCGTTTGAAACAATCGCGCCACGACGGTGTGACCGACAACACACGTCTTCGAAGCCGAAACGACATCCCGGTCGGTAAAGAACCCCCCACTACTGAGTTGCCAATTCCTGACGGTGAGGAACTGCGGGCCAACTCCGAACATCTCTTTCGGTTGCCAATTGGTATTCCCGTAGATGACCTGACCACTTGTCCCGACAATCGGTGAGGCGGCAGCAACGTAATCGCACTCGCTCGAGATCGAGTCGGCGTCCTCAGCAGTCAGAGTAACTCGAGTTCCCTGACGAACTCCGGAACGTCGTCGCGATTCAGGAAACACGACGATCACATTGGTGCCTAGTGCCTGGAACTGATTCTGCACCAATTTGGCGGCGCTCTGGCCAATCGAAACCATCGTCGTCACAGCCGCAATCCCAATGACCACGCCCAGAATGGTCAAGCCAGCTCGCATCTTGTTCTTGGCCAAGGCACGCAGTGCGATTCGAACCGTGACAAGGATGCTCATTTTTCGACCGCTCAATCGATGGTAATCGCGCTATCCACGCTTCTTGGTTTCGACGCCCGTGACCAACTTCATGCCGACCTCGATGTCTCCCTCGACAAGCTCTGCGTAACGATAGTCACTAATGCCGAGGAACACGTCAACGGCCTTCAGCTTATCGCCGTCTTGGACCCAGACATGACGCTGTAGTCGTTTACGGCTTGCTTCGACTTGCTCGCCCGCGCTGGCGTCATCCAATGAGAGGTTTTCGTCGTCGTCATCGTCGTCACCGCGACCTTCCAACAGCTGACGATCTTCCTCTCGCACGTATTCTGGTTTTGGATAGAAACGCAAGGCAGCCCAAGGAATGCGGACGACGTCTTCCTTCTCCTCGATCTGAAATGTGATATTGGCCGTCATGCCGGGCATCAACTTCAGCTCGGGATTTGCGGCCGCGACCACGACAGGATAGGTGACCACATTTTGAGTCTCACTCGAACTCATCCTGATCTCTTTGATGATTCCGTTGAATAGCTCATCACGGTATGCATCGACCCGGAAGCGAACGGGCTGCCCCGTCGAGCTAGCGTCTCGTATCAGTCCGATATCCGCCTCGTCGACTAACGCGTAAACATGCATTTCCTCACGCATATCAATTCCCAGTTCGAACAGCTCTGGGGTTTGAAACGTCGAGGCCAGCGTCTGGCCCGGGTCAATCTTGCGATCGATGATCGTACCGTCCTCGGGTGCTTTGATCCGGGTGTAATCGAGCTCAGTTTCTGACCGCGCAAGACTCGACCTGGCTTGTTTGACGGCCGCGCTGGCTAAATCGAGTTGAGCTTCGAGTGATTGCTTGTTGTACTTGAGCCGATCAAGTTCAGCGTCCGAGATGTAGCCCTCGTCTTCTTTGTGCAGCATCAGAGCTCGGTTTTCATCTCTCTTCGCCTGCTCTAACTGGGCGGTTACGCGGCGCACTTCCGCTTCACGCGAATCCAAGGCGGCGTTATCGCGGTCAACGGCGGCAGCGAATAGCTTTGGATCAATCACCGCCAGGATTTCGTCTTTCTTCACATCCTGATTGAACTCAACCGACAATTCGGTGATGGGCCCCGAAACGAATGAACCGATGAGAATGGATCGCTTCGGCTTCACCGTGCCAGTGGCGTTGACCGTGAAGCGAATCCTGCCCATATCAACGGTCTTGGTACGGTAGACCGGTTGTTTGCGTTTCTTCAGAAACTCCGTCACCGGCTTGTACGCAGCCGCAACGCCCCCGGAGATAACCGCCAGGACCAAGATGGTTCTTATCAGTAGACGCATCAACGTAAGGTCATCAGATAGAAGGGGGTCGGTCAGGAAAAGTGCCGTCTGGTGCGAGCGACGACATTTCTTGGGTTGGAAGGATCGACCCGCGATGTCACCGAACGAGCTGTTCTCAGTGTATTTTGTCAAACCGCGTTTCGCCAAGTGCTATTCGGCCAGGCGTATCAAATGCAAAGCATTCAAAACAAAAACCGAACAATGCGAATAGGCGGCTTGATTCCTCGTCAGACGCCGGGTGGCGGTTTGGGCGGCGTAAATTTGATCTTTTCAATTAGTTTGACGACGTTGTTGTCTTCGTCGATATATCCCGAGACGGCCGTGACAGCATCAATGGCATGTCGATACCGCAACTGGTAGTCGCAGTCGATTTCGATTTCGGCGGTACCGGCGGCACCCGGTCCGCTCGTGTCAGAGATCAGACCACGAATGTAACTATGCAGCCCGTCGAAGTCGCTGAAGACTTGATCATTTAGTTGAATGCCACTCAACACGCCGTTGTCGTCCGCACGGAGCGTGAGCTTAAGCGGCGGCATTAGCGATTCGTCCGGCACACCGGTATTCGGTGCCTGCAGCGGCATCTTGATATTGAAGTCACCTTCTTGAGCAACAATTTTGAAAGTCATAATGAAGAACACGAGCAGCAAGAAGACGATGTCGATCATCGGCGTCATTTGCAGCTCGATCTTGTCCGCTCGTCGAGACTGTCCGCGAATCTTCATGGGGCACTCACAAGACTTGGGGATTTATGCTTAGTCGACTTCTTCTTGCGCGCGTAGCGCGAACACCTCGAATTTGTACTCCTGGCAGATCTTGATGACCTCCTGGACCTTACCCATGGCGGCATCTCCATCCGCTCGGATGATGACAGTTGCCGCGCTGGCAGGTTTTTTCTTCAGCTTGAGAAATTCCCCCTCGCGAATCATGTACGCAGCGAGCCCTGATATTGGTGTCTCCTGACCGCCGAGGATTACAATGCCGTCGCTCTTGAGTTGCACGAAGATCGGGTGCTCCAAAGGAGCGTCGGGCGGTTTGGCCAGTTCGCTCTTGGGCAGCTTGATTAATTCGTTCTGATCGGCTTCCGTAAAGTTGATCAGCACCATAAAGAAGGCGATCAACTGAAAGGTCATGTCGATCATCGGCGTGAGATCGCCGGTCACCACCTCATCGTCATGCTTGCGAAATCGCATCTTCGGTCTCCGTCAATGCAAATCGATCCCTAGCTCTTCTTCTGATCGACGGTTTCAAAGCGACTCATCAGATTGTCGCTGAGGATGCCGACCTCGAGGACGAGTCGAGAGATCCGATTGCGAAGCAAGTTGTAAGCCGCAATGGCCGGGATCGCGATGAAAAGTCCGATCAGTGTGGTGAACAAGGCGGTTGAAATGCCGCGAGCCAGATCAGCCGGCCGTGGCGTCGTCGAGGTGTTGGCAATGACTTGGAACGAACTGATCATCCCGTGCACCGTGCCGAACAGTCCGATCATGGGACTGATTGTGCCAATGAGCGACATGTAGCTGAGTCTGTGCTCGAGCTTCATGTTTTCCTCTTCACCCACTTCTTGCATTGCCTCGATGGCCTGTGAGTAGCCTGAGGACAACTTCGCGAGACCGGCAGAGAGCACTTGACCCAAGAACGACTCATCACTCTTGGCCAATTCGTAGGCTTCTTGATACTTACGCTCATTCAAATTTGCTTCGAACGATTCGACCAGATGCAGCGGGCAGACGTTGTCACGTCGTGCGGTCAAAAGATTCATGACGATCAGCGCCACCAAGGTGAACGACAGGAGCAGAAAGATGAGGGAGTATCCCCAACCGAGTGCTTCAAATGCCCAGCTCAGGTAACTCGGTGGCGGTTCGCTGCTTGTGCCCGTGGCGGCTGCGGCGTTGTCGGCGGCGACGGGCGCGGGATCGTCTTGAGCCGAAACGGTGGACGAGACCAGCAGCGCCTGCGTGGTCCAGGCGACGCAGGCCAGGCACAGCAGGCCGAGCAGAACGCCCCGATTACGATGATGCGAACGACTGAGTCTCATCTTGCCCTCCGAGTTTGGTATCTAGATTGGTCTTGTTGTACTTTGTGGCTAGGGATCACATTTTTGCCCAACCGGTTGTCCCGTAGCGTGATTTGAGCAAGTTGCGGGCCTCAACGCCTCGGTCAGGATTGTTTACTTTGGGCCATAATTCGCTCAGGTAGTAAAGTGCTTCCGCGTGGGCGTCGCGTTGGTTGAAGAATAGCAGGTCGACGTGCAGATAGGCCATCACGGCATCGAGGTCTCGCTTGGCCTTGCGGTGTGCAGTTCCCTGCGCCAGGTATGCGAGCGCAAACAGCTGATCATCGGAGGCGTCGTTTTTGGCAATAATGTCGTCTAAATCGGCCAGAGCTTCGTCCACTTTACCGGTCTCGGCCATGCAGCCAGCTTTTCCGATACGTGCAATCGACTGCTGACGCATCGACTCAGGGGAGTTAGCTATAGACGCCAATGCTTTGTTGTATCGCTGGATGGCGTCATCGAATTTTCCTTGGGCACGCAGGGCGTTTCCTTCCAACACGGAACTACGCAGTTTGAATTCGGGAAACGGAGCTTTCGCGATCTGCCGATAGTAGAGGGAAGCGTTTTCGAAGCTTCCGACCATGAGCGTTAGGTCTCCCAGTAGCTCGACGGCTTCGTAAAAGTGCAGACTGTCTCGATTACGCTTGACAAAGTTCAGTAGCATCGAGGCCGCTGCCTTCGGGTTTCCGGATCCACGCAAGGCCAGATGAGCGAATGCGGCGGCACGATAAAAGTCGACTTCCTGACGCAGAATCGAACTGGCATTGGCATCGACTCGCACTGTTTCGAGGCTCTCCTGTGCCTGTTCATACTGTCCGGAGAAGATCGCCGTTCGTCCCTGCCTCAAGCCGGTCGGCTCACCGCCGAGGCCAATTCGCTGAATCTCGTTGACCGGGATCTTGCGTTCCGTGCCGTTGGCGGACACGACGACCTCGGTCGCGCTGACCTTCTTGATGGTGCCCAAAACTTTCGAGCCACGTCGGGTTCGCTGATTCAATGTCACCGTGTCCTGAGCCAGCAGCGGGGCAGCGCCGACCACGAGGATCAGGAAAACAAGACCATATTGCAGCTTCTGCGTCGTGGACATCACTTGATTCCTGTTGCACGTTTCCCTTGGGCTCGCTGAATTTGCCCGAGTAGTTCCTCGTATTGCGTCTTCGTAGCATCATCGCCCAAGCCGTACAGCCGGGCTGTCACGAGAATGTCCTGCTCGGCCTGTGCCAGTTCCTTAGCTCGTTGCGTCTTTGACTGCCTCAAGGCGTACTGATAACGGCATTTTGCAACGCCAAGTCGTGCTTCGTGAAACAAGGCACGCAATTTGGGACTTCGTGCAACGATGTTTGCAATACGTCCGTACCCCCAAATGAGGTTCTTGTTCGTACCGGACTTTTGTCGATCACCACGAATGGCTTTTAGGTACGCATTGGCATCGGAGCGATCGCCCCATTGATGAAATGTGCGGGCCGCCTCCATCTGAATATACACCTGAGTCTCTTGGCGCTGGAGCACTCGAGCCAAGACATCGATGGCCTGCGCGTACTCGCCCATTTCACGATACGCGACGGCCAGACGACTTTGTGTCCGCAGGATTTCGACGTCCGGGAGCTGGAGTTGTCCCGAATTGGCTTGCTTGAGGATGGAATCGTAAATCGAAATCGCGCGGGCGAAGAACGCCTGACCCTCCCCCGTAACGCGACCCAGCTCGTCGGCAAACCCCAGCCCTAGTCCGACGTACGAGTCGGCGATCCAGTTCAGGACGGCAAGATCCGTGGTGGTACTCGCCGCCCGATCCAAAAACTGCTGAAAGGCCGCCGAGACAGTTTTCTTAGCAGCCGGCGAGGCCTCGTCGATCTGCTTCTGTAAGTTCCGCGCCAGGCTGACGTAGATCGTCGACAGTCGACGTTTACCGGCGGGATCCTCTCCCAATTGTTGCTTCAGTGCGTCCAAGGCGGCGAGCGCTTTAGCTACGGTCGCGTCGGTATCATCGGCCTCGGGGATCGACGCGACGTAGGCCAAGATCGCAAGCGTGTAGGTCCGCCGCAGCAGGGCGGCACTTGAGATCGCGGGGTGATTCTTGTCGGCCAGCGTCTTGGGGCCGACATGACGATCCTCCAGCAGTGAAAGTGCGAGGGCCGCATTGTCATGATTCAGGTGATATTGTGCGAGCGACAACGCCGCCGCGACACGTTGAGGTGTGACCGGCAGGTCCGCGGTCTTCTTGAGTCCGCTGGTCAATAAATCGATGGCTTGCTGCTGAAGATCGGCATCTGGCTGAGCGACGCCAACGTTCTGATTCCAAATGGCTTGTCCGGTCGATAGCTCTGCTTGGCCTCGTTTGTCGGAATCCTCGGGAATCATTTTCAGGTACTCTTGCGCGTCAGCCGGTCGCCCTGTGTTGACGGCAAGCGTCACGAGGGTGCTTAACGCTTCGGCCGCGTCCGGCTGTCCTTGCCAACGTGTTGCGATGTAGTCGGCCATTTCCTTGATTCGATCGGCCAATTGTTCGGCGTTGGGCCCTTTGCCTTCGCCATACATCTTGACCAGCGACGCGAGTGCAACTGATGCGGCCCGACGGCCTTCAGCGGTGGCTGGAAAGCGGCGGGCGAGAAAATCGCCGAGCACTGCCGCCGAAAGATGATCACCTTGGTAGTAGTAGAGCGTACAGAGGTAGTAGCGGACCGTATTCATGTCTTCAACGGACACGTCTTGGTCCGCCAGAAGACGTGCTCGATCGAAAAGTGCTAAGGCTTGACTCTCAGCTTCCTTGAGCTGTTTCTCGGCATCCGCCAAGCGACTTTCGATTTCTTTGCGACTCTCCGGATCGCTGACCTGCGGCAGTCGCCCTTGAAGCAAGGTGATCGCACTGGATGCCACTTTTCGTTGCGAAACGGCCTCCTTTGCGGCTGCCAGAGCCGCCGCGAAGTTGTCGACCTCTTCCGACTGCTTCGGCGTTTGATTCGGAATTCCAAAGCTCGTGAGCATTTCCTGCGCTGCGGTTTGAAATTCACTGTTCTGCTTGGCGACGTCGACGGCCAGCCGACGAGCATCGGCCACCATGGCCGTGCGCGTTCGTCCTCGTTCGTCCTTGGACTGTTCCCTGTAGGCTTGAGCAAGACGAAGCTTGATGGCCAACCAATCCGCGTCACCACGTTCATTGGGTCGTTGCTGCTGTATCCACTCTTCGGCACGCTTGATGGCCAGTTTTTTCTGGTTCACCTGCTCGTCAAGCCAACATTCAATCGCACTGCGTAACGCTTTTGTTTGCAGCGGCCTCAGAACGGGCTCGCCTTCGGGCAGCGTGAGCAGATCTTCGTAGTAGCTGAGCGCTCCCTTGGGATCAGACAGAGCCTGCCGACAGCGTCCTTGAAACAACACGGCCGACAAGCCAGCGAGGCGACGGCGGTATTTCTGCGCGACGACACCAAACAACTTGCCGGATCGCTCCATACCTTTGCGAAACTCAGCCGTCGAGGGATCGTACGTTTGAGCCCGCTCGTACTGGATCATCGCAGCGACGAATTGAGCTTGCACATATTCAGCTCTTAGCCGATCGCGTTCCGCAATCCGGTCACTGTCCTTGTCTGGGTCTAGTGCCTTTGGCATGTCTTCAAGTCGAACTCGAATCGAATCGCGGTTCTCATTAAAGATCTTGCCCGCCTGATCAAGGATGGAACGAGCCTCTTGTTTGAGGATTTCCTGTTGCTCCGGCTGGACCAGCGGACGAGCCGCCCGTAGTAGCTTAATGCGGGCTCGTTCCACCAGAATATTGCCCAACTGTCCATTCGATGAGAGGGCAAGCGAGTGATTCGGTGCGTCCTGGCGAAATCGCTCGAATGCGGCTTGGGCTTGGTCGAGATATCGCTCCTTGCCGGCCATCTGCCGTTGCTTCAACGCGGCACTGACAAGTGTGACACCTCGCTCGTAGGCGATTGTCTGACGCCGGACTTCCGATACCGTTGTAGCGGAGGCCATGCGATCTAGATAAGGCAACGCGACGTCGTAGTAGCCGCGGGATCTTAACGCCTCGAGGAATTCGGCAAATGGTTCCTCACCACAAGCCGTGTTGCCGGGAATCACGCTGCCACAGGCCATGGTGATGATCACCATGGCAAAGCAACCACAGCGGCGCGCGGACGCTGTCACCGTGAGGTCCAGACCGATCACGTTCGCGAAGGAGCGACAAAGCATGTTACGATGAAGAGGTCACTGAATGATCGTGGTGATTCAGTGCGGCAAGGGTTACCAGACAGGTTCCGGAGCTGGCTGGCAGGAGGCCCTGCTGCTAACTCCAACTTATTTGGTTTCGACGATTTACGCAAATATCAGGCTACTTTGATTAACATCCAGCTCTGGAACGCCAGCGGCGGGCCAGGCCGATCCACCACGCGGAATGCCTCCAGCGGCCAGAAAATGATGCTCGCATGGTAACTGGATCCAGATTACACGGAGTTTAACAGCCTGGAAACCAGTATGTCTCAGGACCGCAACACGAATCGAAGATGGCACAAACAACGACCTGGGGCCGATCGCGTCACCCGGGCTTCGCAGACCCGGCTCGTCATCCTCGTCGGACTGTTCGTGATGGTCCTGGCCATGATGCAACACGCCCGGCAGCCATTGACGTGGCAGTGGCTGTGGCGGATGAACAATCCGGGAATTCCCGTTGATGTCGATCCGAGATTGAAGCCGAATCGTTCAACATCCGAAGCCGTGGGAACTTTCGTTTCGCCCAGAGACCAGAAGGCGGAAATCGACGGAGCGGCGGTGGCCTCATCTGCTCTGGTAGTCGACCCAAAGCGATTGGACGACATTCGCGACGACACGTACTTCCGACCAACCGAAAAAGACACTTGGTTTTACCTGTTTTCCCTGCTTAGCGACACATCGCCAGAATCGCTCGAGCAGGCGAGTCTTGGGCAAGTCAGCGCTCTGCAACTGTATCGCCAACCCGATTCGTATCGCGGCAAGCTAATCAACATGCGCGGGACCGTTCGTCGAGCACATCGATTGATGGCGCCGGAGAACGATCAGGGGATTGAATTCTACTGGCAGCTTTGGCTGTTTGAGCAGGATGGGTTAACGACTCCGTGCGTCCTTTACGTGCTTGATGTGCCGAGCGATTTTCCCGATGGAATGTCGGTCGAGGCGCCGATTTCATTGACTGGTTTCTCCTACAAGCGTTGGGCGTATCAGGGTTCCGAGGGCGACCTGATGGTGGCCCCGGTCGTGTTGGCGAAAGATCTTGAGTGGCACCGCATGGAACCGTCGTCGCGGCCAGCCGTGTCCACCGAACAGATTGCGTGGTCAATCGCACTGGCCCTTGTCCTCTCGATCGTCGTCATTCGCTGGACCCTGATTTTCTCGGGGCACTCCAAGCGACGTGCGGCGAAGGCGGAAGACGAAAATCGCCAGGCACCAGACTTTCAATTTCTCGATCACCGTGATGACGATAACGGCTCATGAGCGACAAGAGACAACCATCTAGCTCTGTTGCCTTCGCGGTCCGCATGGCGTTCTATGTCCTGTTTGCGTCGACCGTGGTGTGCATTGCCGACTCGGCTGCAATCCTTGCCCAACCCGCCCAAGGTCCACACGAGGCGTTGCGACTGTTCGGATTAGACGAGAGCACGATGCGGCAATTCGTCGATGGCCAATCCCTTGTTAGCGACGAACATGAACCGCTTTTCAGATTGCTGTATCTCATCCCGCGCCTTGACTCAGCAGATCTGTTCCGATGGCGGAGGCCGCTGGAGGAGGCCACTGAGGCATTGGATCGCCCTGACCAATTGCGAGGTTCGATTTTCGAGCTGCGAGGTTGGGTTGTGGGCCTCGAGCTAATCGAACTGCCCGACGAGTCCGCGCAACGATTTGATTACGAACGAATTTATGCTGTGCAAATGCGGCCTGTTTCGGAAGACAGTCGAATGACGATCTTTAGTCGTGCCATTCCTGACGCTTGGCTCCCGTATCTGTCTTCCCGAGAGGCGATTGAGTTTCCTGCCGGTTGCAATGCCATGTTCATCAAGCGAGGTGTGACCGATGACGCCGTCCCGGAACTCGTGTTTGCCGCCGATCGGTTGGCCTGGTTTGCGAACCAAATTGACCCAACGATGGGCGTGACGCCGGGAAAGGCTCTCTTGGGGCAGGCGGGAATGGACATCAGCCGTTTCGAGCGACTTGATCAAGCCAAGCCGATTGGTCACAACGACCGTGAGTGCTTCTATGAGCTGCTTTGGGTGATGGGTCGCGTCGACGATGCAGCGGTCGCGGTTTGTTCACGATCGGACTATCAGATTGCGAAGTTGCTGAAAGAGCCGCAAAAGCAGGCAGGGGAATTCTACAACCTTCGTGGCTTGGCTCGCCGCGCCGTCAAGATCAGGGTTGATGACGAAGATGTCCGACAACGGTATGGCATCGATCACTACTACGAAGTCGACGTGTTTTTATCGTTGCCTCAACCGCTGAGCTTGGTCGACCCGCGTGACGGGGAATCTCGGCACTACGACACATTTCCAGTGACGTTTTGCGTCGCGGAATTGCCACTCGGGATGCCGCTGGGCCCATCGATTCGGAAGGAAATTGAGGTCTGTGGTACGTACATGAAGACATGGTCATACCGCAGTCATTTCGTCACGGGCCAGGAGGGCCAGCAGGGCAAATCTCGTCGCCGACAGGTAAGTCCGCTGTTGATTGCCAGAACGGTGCGGATCGTGGCACCGCCGTATGAGCGTACGCATTGGCCAGAAACGGCCCTGGTCAGCGGTTTCATTTTTGCGCTGACCATCATCGCGATCGCCGGCTGGTACTATTCACGCGGCGATCGCGCTTATCTCGCCCACCGTCGACGTCGTCCGGAGCGGATTTCCGACGATCTGTCGTAAAGGTGCATCGCACCCTACAGGTTTGGATTCACGCTGTTCCACTCGGCGAGCGGAGGCAGGATCCCCATCGTAACGACTTCGTCTCGGAGTTTGGCCAGATGGCCACAGGAAGCTTTCAGGTCCTCGATTTCCTGATCCGTTCCTTCCGGCATCTTGTAGCTGATACCTTCTCTTCCGACGGTCGTTTCCATCGCCATCATAATCTGCGAGAACCCATCGCTGTTGACGTAGACGCCGACGGGCCAAGGATAGGTTTCACCCGTGATGGCACTGCGAATGATGCATAGCGATTGGTGAGATGGACTCTGGAATGAGCTGCGTCCACGCAATTCGATGATCCGTTTTCCGCCTTGGCGCACCCGTTGTCGGATGTCATCCCATTGTTCACTCGTGAGAGCGTCGGTCCCAATCAAGTCGGTTAAAGGCTTGCCCTGGACTTTCGCGGTACTCGCGAACACCGCCATTTGCTCGCCATGGCCCCCGTACGTTCGACAGCCGCTAACGTCGTCTTGCGGAATTTTGAAATGCTGGGAGAGGGCGGTTTGAAGTCGAGTACTATCCAGTGCTGCCAACGTTGCGACTCGAGATGGTGAAAGGCCAGAATGGACCAGAGTTGTGAGCCCCGTGATGTCAGCCGGATTGAAGATCACGACGACCATCTTGACGCTAGGACAGCACTGCTTGATGTCCGTGCCGAGTTGTGCGGCGATTTCGGCGTTGCCTTTCAGCAGATCCTCGCGGGTCATGCCTTCCTTCCGCGGAGCTCCGCCCGATGAAACGATATAGTCGGCTCCGTCCAGGGCCTGATGAATGTCCGCCGTCCAGGTGACGTTGGCTCCCGGAAATCCGCAGTGATACATTTCCTCGGCAGCGCCTTCCATTCCCTTGGCGAACGGATCGTAGCCACAAACGTTTGGTGTCAAGCCCATCGTCAAGGCTGCTTGCATCATATTCGAGCCGATGGCCCCGGCGGCTCCGAGAACGACAAGTTTGTCTTCGGACAGATAGCTCATGGTAATCCCTCTCAACTTTCTCCGATTAAATGCCTTCGAACAGTCCCGAAGTCAGGACGGCCGCCGATGTTGATGCCTGTCAGAACCGACGATCATACTCACTGTCCCTCATTGCCGAAACGGGGTGCCGATAAAACGCCGGCGTAGAAACCGGACGTCGAAACCGCTAGCGAAAACCGTCGCTTTCCGCCGCCGGCCTCAATCTCTCTTGCTCGATTTGCCTTCCGCCGCTACGTTTCGCCTCACTTTGGACTCCAGCAAGATCGTGTCAGGGCAGGGAGATCCTGACGAATGGCCTGGCGTCCCGGTACGGGAGGGATCCATGTTCCAATACTGGCGGAATCGAAGTTACTCGATCGCGGCTGCGTTGGTTGCAAGTGTCGTGCTCGCTTCCTCGATCGGCTGTGTCGGCGTCATCGCCAACTTAATGCACGTGGCCAACGGCAACTTCATACCCGCCGAGTTTACAGGGTTGGAAGCCAAACGTGTGGCGGTTGTCTGCGTTTCGAATAGTGAGTCCTTTGGACCCACTGAGGCGTCGGTCATCCTCGCTCGGCGGGTTGGAAGCCTATTGGAGCAGTCTGTTGACGAGATCCAGCTGATCGATGAGCAGCAAGTCGGCGATTGGATCGACCGCAACGACTGGGACTATCTGGACTATGCGGCGGTCGGCCGAGGTGTGGATGCCGAAATCGTGGTTGCCATCGACCTCAACTCGTTCAGCCTCCATGAGGGCAAGACCCTGTACAAGGGACGCGCCGACGTCTCCTTAGTTGTGTATGACATGACGCAAGATGCCAAGCGAGTCTTTTCGACAAAGCCGCCCCAAATTCAGTATCCGCTCAACTCCGGTTATCACACCACGGACATCAGTGAAGAAGAGTTTCGCCGCCAATTCCTGGGTCTGGTCGCACGACGAATTGCCCGTAACTTCTACCGCTATGATGTGAAAGAAGATTACGCTCAAGACGCAACTCTCGTGGGAGCACGCTAGTCGACCGGGCAAATCTCTGCGGCGCGGTTCACAGCAGGTCAGCCGCTCACCACCTTAGAGCTTGGGTGGCCTTCGCCGAGGCGGCCGACGCTTGATCTTACGGGCCTTTTCATCGCTGGCGGCACGTGGGCGATTGTTGTTATTCCGCGCTTGCTGGCGACGTGGCGGGTTCAAGTCGGTAAAGCTCTCCTTCCACGTCCAACCCAAAGGTTCTTTCAACTCACGCTGCGCCAACAGCGCCCACGGCGTCTTTTCGTGCTCGGTCTGAATACGGCCCAAATAGGTGAGTGCCTGATTGGCTTGATTCTTCAACGTGCTGCCCGACAAAATCTCGGTGGAAGGTACGAGCTCCCAGGTGTTGTTTCTGGGATCTGAAAACTTCATGCCCTGTTTTGCTCGGGCCAACATCACGTTGTACGTCTCTGTGCGCACCTTGACGGCCAGGACGCGACCCATGGCCAGGTCGTAACCGGCTTGCCAGCGAGGTACCGTTTCATCTTTGCGTGCGGCCTCGCCCCGACGAAGGGTCTCGTACACAACCCGCACCATGGGTTCGAGCTTCGCGGCGGCCTTTTGAGCCGCGGTCAGCTCTGCCGAAAAACGGGCTTCCTCCCGATAGATGAATCGCACGCGCGGTCGCTTCATCGGAGCCAACCAAGACATTTGAGCGGCTTCGATCAAGGCATTGCGGCTGCCACTGCTCTTGACGCGTCGCATGTATTCCTTGGCGGAAACGTAGTCAGGACGATATCGACGCATCGTCTGCTCGTCGAAGAAGGCCCGAATGTGGGCCGCGTAAGGCGCCGTTTCGCGGCGGCTGACATACTTGGTAACTGTCCGGTTCGGATGAACAGTGAAGTAAATGCCGCCCGTCTCGTAGCACAAGCGGGTCAGGGCAAATGGTCCAAAGCCAGAGTCGATCGGTGCATTGTCGAAGCGTGTTCGGGCGAAGTGAATCTTGACCCGCTCAGGTAACAACGACTCTGGACCCTGATCAACACGACCCCACTGAGGAGACTGATCGTAGCTTGGATCGGGGTCGACCCATTTCACGAGGGTCTCCTTGCGACCAAAGGGTGCAGGTACGCCCACGATGTACACCGGAATCGCGAGCCGGCGACACAGGTTAACGGTTTTGTCGAGTTGATCTTGGTCATCGCCCGCTTCGTCGGTGAACACGACGAACATCACATTTCGACCCGGCCCCGTCGCATCGGTTGAAGGACGATCTCGGTATTTACGATACCGCCCCACGGCCATTTGGATCGCGGCGAAGACTCGTTCGATGCCGCTGTCGTCCAGTTCAATTTCAGCCACTGCGTTGCGAATCTGTTCCAGGTCGTCCGTTGGCTTCGAAATCGGGAATTCGATGTCGTGGCCAAAGGTAACGACGGAAGTCAGCAATGGCTTGGAATCGCTATTGGCGAATGCTTCATTGCCGCTTGACTCGATCGCTCCAAGTTCGTCGTACACTCGTTGAAATCGCCGATTGATTTCATCCCGTTGACTCGACAAGCTGCCTGATCGATCGAATAACCAGACCACAAGTGTCCGTCGCTCCTCAAGAGACATGAGGATCTCTTGGGTGATTCGATCGATGGCACCTTGAGCGCCAGTAACGCCTGCCCCGGCCATTCCTTTGATGGTGTGATTCAGGTTGACCTCGGGCCCTGTCGCTGCATGGGTGACTGCTCGCAACTCGATCTGGCCGACTTCCTGTGGCTGGATTTCGAGTTCTTCGAGTTGCGGTATGTCCGGGATCTCGACCTCTCGGGGCAAGAGTCCTTCTTCGGGTCCACCAATCGCAGTTGATCCGATCAGTTCCGGCGGATCTTGGCCGAAATGAAACTCATGCTGAGTGATCTCTTCAACAAGCGGATCCGTGTCCGGAGGTGTCGTCAGAACCAATTCCGGTAGCCGACGTACGGCCTGAGTGGAGACAAGGCTGATGAGAATCAAAAAGCCTAGATGCACCGCGAGGCTCACCAGCCAGGCTGAAGAATCACGAACCAGAACTCGTCCTTCTTCACGAGCCGGTTCATCGTCCGGTTGCGTAGGTACCAAGTTGCTCAAGACTGGCCCCGGGTGCTCGCAGCTTTTTCGATGGCCGTTCCCAACGCGTGTGCTCACGCCAACGCTTCGCAATCTCATTCTGCGTCAAGCGTCGAATAGCGACAAGCGCGGAGCGAGAGTTCGCCTTTGTGGTCTCGATCCGGAAGCGCTCAATGGTTAAACGTCGAGATCAGCAGGAAGTACTCATTTACGGGTCGCCCCTCCGCAGTGGGGGGTGGCGAGTTGGTTTGCCTGGGTGAAGTGCCGGATGATAACATGGCTAAGCGGGGCCATTCATCGCTCACGGCCCATCGACCTTTCTCTTGAATCGTGTTCACGAGTCCGGCAGGAGTCGAATCTGATGCGTACGACCAAGAAATGCCTTTATCGAGCGGCCCACTTCTTCGTCGTTTGGCTTCTGCTGGTCCATGTCGTTGAGGGACAGGATGCCGAGCCCCCGGTGAAAAAAAAGGCCCCGGAGCCGGAAACTTTGAAGCTCGTCACCAAGGATTCGGTCGTCCTGAACTGTCGATTCTTTCCGGGAAGTCCAAGCAAAAAGACCGTTCCGATCATCCTGGTCCACGGCTGGGATGGCCCGCGTGGCGCCGGCTCTGGCCGTGATTGCTACGCGTTGGCAGAAAGACTTCACAAGGAGGGGCATGCGGTGGCGGTTCCGGATCTTCGCGGCCACGGCAACAGCGTTGTGCGGAGAACAACCGACGGTCGAAACCTGGCCATCGAACGTAATCGCCTCCGTGCACAAGACTTCCACGACATGCAGAAAGACATCGAAGCCGTCAAACGCCTCCTTGTCGAGAAGAATAATGCTGAGGAGCTGAATATCGAACTGCTGTGTCTCGTCGGTTTCGAGATGGGAGCGGTGATCGGATTGAACTGGGTCAACTACGATTGGAGCGTTCCAGTACTGCCGACGTTCAAGCAAGGGCAAGACGTGAAGGCTTTCGTCCTGGTATCGCCCGACCAAGCCTCCCGGGGGGTCCAGATTCGGCCCGCCTTGGCCAACGAACACATTCAGCGCGATCTTTCGGCGATGATCATCTATGGTCGTCAAACACGAAAGAGGGCTGAGGCCGGCAGACGCATCTACAACGCGCTGAAGCGCAACCATCGGCCAATTCCGTCGGACCCGCGAGAACGCGAGCTATTCCAGGATCTCTTTCTCTTCGAGTTGGACACCTCTCTACAAGGTACCAAGGTGCTATCTGCCTCCGCCTTGGGTGTCCCCGCGCTCATTTCGAAATTCGTGCAGGTACGTCTAGCCAACCAGGCTGACGATCACCCCTGGCAGCATCGGACACGCCCTTAGCCACCGTCGGCGGATTCACTCGGTGAGGGGGATCCGGATGGATTGACCGACGGGAAGCACGTCCGGTCGGCGTAGCACGTCCGGATTGGCTTCAAAGATCTCATAGAAACGTTCGGTGTCGCCAAGGTACTTGGCGGCCAAACGTCGAAGGTCATCTCCGTCAACGATCTGGTGGGTAGTGAATTGAGGCTCTTGATGGTCGATGGTTCGCTTCGGAACGGGATCCGCGAGTTCAGGGTCACGGTCCGGCAAAGGTGTGATCCCGCGCAGCTTGGCTCGCAGCGTCGTCGTCGCCGAATTCGCCGAATCCTCTGGAGTGGTCGGCTTATTGGCGGCCGACGTTAGCTGATGCCCTTCGGTGGCCCGGATTGTCGCTCGAGGCGGTCCCTTGCGTTGCGTTTTGGCCGGCGGCAGAGGCGGATCAGGTTTGGACTTTTGTAACGGGACTCTCAGGACCAGCTTGTCTTGGTTTGACTCGGAATTGAGTTCGTCTTTCTCGTTTGTGCCAGTGGTTGTCGGGCCGAATACCCAATAGACAGTCAGCAGCAGCACGAAAAGCACTGCGGGGGATCGAAGCAGATTCGGCATTCAATGAGCCTCATTCGAAGTGGATCTGGATCCTCCATGATTCGATGCTCAGGGCGTCCCGTACCTTGCCGGTTTCAGCATCGACTTGAATCACCGTGCGACTCAAGCGTAGCTAAAGTTCGCGCGCGATTTGGGCAGATTGGCGTTCGAGCTGTGCGCGTTACCGCAAGTCTGGGCAACAGGTCAACTGTGTTGGTCGGGCAGAGTTGCGCAGTCGGGAAATAAAATCACCCCGCACCCATCCGGAGCGATTCATGGGGAGTTACGCATTGAAGACCGCAGCCGCCGCGACGCCGCTGCAGATCCAAGTGCCCTCAGTGGCTTGGTGACTCGCTTAAGCAGCGACTTTCTCACGAACTCGCTCGGGCTTGTCCGAGCCGCTCATCCATAGCAATACGGGTGATGCGACGAAGATGGAGCTGTAAGTACCAACGATCACACCGACAAGCAAAGCGTATGCGAACGCGTGGATGCCCTGACCACCGATCACGTACAGGATGATTACCGCGATGAGGGTCGTTAAAGAGGTCAGTACCGTACGGCTGAGCGTCTGGTTGATGCTCTTGTTGACGATCTCCGCCGTCAGGTTGGGGCTCTTCCCTTTCACTTCGCGAATTCGGTCAAACACCACGATCGTATCGTTCAGTGAATAACCAATGATGGTCAAGAATGCCGCGACGACCGGTAAACCGATCTTGAATTCGTCGATGAGCAAGAAGCCCAAGGCATGTGTGAGCCAAGCGCTCACGGCGATGGCACCGAGTGTCACGAGCACGTCATGCACAAGTGCGACGACGGCGGCCAGGCCGTAAACAACACGCTGGAATCGAATCCAGATGTAACCGATGATTCCCAGCAAGCTCGCAATCACCGCGGCAACGGCCATCCGTGTCTTGTCGCCGGCGACTTTACTTCCAATCTGATTGGCGGCAAGCCAGACTGGGGTTCCATCCAATTTGCCCTTCAAGGCCGCCAGAACCTGCTCGGCCTGCTCGGCATTGCTGGATAGACGAATCGTCCATTGCGGGTAGCCCTGACTGCCTTGTCCGTCCCACTCGTCATTGAGCAGCACCACATCGGGTCTGACCAGATTGAGCCCTTCGGCGGTTTCGTGGACCAGCGCCGTCAACGTGTCCGCATTGATTTCTTCGTCGAACTCAAGGTTAGACTGCGACGCGTCAGCCGTTGTTGTCAGAGTGGGAGTTACCGTTTCGGTTGTTCCTGCGTTTGACGTTTCGGCATCTGATGTTTCCGCATTCGATGTCTCGGTATCGGAGGTGGTTTCAGTTTCTGCTTCCGGTGTTGACGAGGTGTCGGTGTCAGCCTGAGCGAGTAAGATCTGGTCGGCCATTGCCAACAGGTTGTCACCGGGCCGATCGTATGAAGACTGGTCGCCTTCGTCACCGGCGGGACTGCTGGAACTGTTGTCGTCCGTCCCATTCGCAGCTGGAACCAAACCATCCGGGCCGCTCGTCGAGTCGAACGCGTCGTTGTTGACCTCGGCGTCGATCGACGCTTCTTTCTCTCTCTCGATGCTCTCCGGGTCCAACTGGCTGCGGTCAATCGGGATCGGTGGCAGGTAATTCATGGCGTGCGTTTGCAGGATTGAGCTCCCGGCCGGATCCTTGAAGGTATTAATCAACGCCGTCTGCACGGTCGTCACGGGAGACACAGTCGACCGGCCTTCGGGAGGATCGGTCGATTCATCCTCGACGGGCAGCGAGGTATCGATGCGGTAGATTCGACCCCGGCCATGTTGTTCGGATTGCACTTCCGTGACTGAAACCTCCTCCACAATTCCATCGTCAATCATCTTGTTAGCCAACTGCCGCACCTCTGCGACTGGCATGCGATTGTCCTCTTTCAACAAGAGCTGGACGGACGTTCCACCTAGGAAGTCGATATCAAAAATCTGCGGGCCTCGAAAGTAAACGGCAATCAGGCCGACCACAATGACAGTCACCGAACAGAATCCGGCGATGTGACGCTTGCCGATCAGGTTCCAGTTCGGCGAAGTCACGATGTGCAGCATCCGAAGCTTCTTGATCCAACGACGTCGCTCGGCGATATCGAAGATGACTCTCGAGCAAAAGATGGCCGTGAATAAACACATCAGGATGCCGAAGATCAACGTCACCGCGAACGCTCGGAGCTGTTCATTACCGATACCGTAGAGCACGACGGCCGTGATCAGCGTCGTGACGTTGGCGTCCACGATAGTGCGCGTTGCCCGGCCGAAACCGTTGCGGATGGCCATCCGCAAGGCAGCCCCATTGCGCAATTCCTCACGTATGCGTTCGAAGATCAGGACGTTGGCGTCGACCGACATACCAACCGTCAACACCAATCCGGCCATGCCGGGGAGCGAAAACGCGGCACCAACAAAGATCATCAGGGCCAGGATCAAGACGAGGTTCGTGACCAGTGCCAGGCAGGCCACCACGCCAGCAAACAGATAATAGATGGCCATGAAAACCAACACCGCAACCAACGAAATGGCGATCGCTGTCTTGCCCTGTGCGATCGTGTCGTCGCCCAGCAAGGGGCTGATCTCATTCTGGCTGATCGGATCGGCACGGAGCACCGCCGGCAGACGACCTGCTCTGAGCACATTGACCAGGAGATCGACTTCTTCTTTCGTGAATTGGCCTTCGATAATGCCATTGCTGGTGATCGTCTCGTTGATGCGCGGCGCTGATACCAACTCCCCGTCCATCACGATACCGAGCAACGAATAGTGGCCCGCGGTGGTGTCGGGGAGATTGTTCGTTGTCAGGCCACCCATTTTGCGCGCGCCCGTGACCGTCATGTCGAAGAACACGCATGGATTGACGTCTTTGAAGCCCGACCGAACGGACGCCAAATCACTACCTTGTAGATCAAATAACGGATCGACGACCATCAGAACTTCTTTGTGTCCTCTGACGGTACGCGATTTGGCCGTGAGTGGATCCACTCGATAGGCAGGCTGTTCCTCTTCCGGAGCTTGTGGATTGATTTGCAGCTTGACCCATTGACCGACCACGTTGCCGTCGTTGTCGAGCACCTCATATTGACCCTCTTGGTTGGGGTCGTCGGCCAGATTCCAGAGATAGCCGTGGTCGCGTTCGTTGGCCACGATCATGAATTTCAAGAAACCGCCGGTGGTGATCAGTTTCTTGACACGCTCGACTTCCGGTCCTTTCACCTTCGGAATGATGATCTCGACCTGCGAGTCACCATATTTTCGCACCACGATTTCCTGGACGCCGCCGGGGTTGATCCGCCGACTCAGCGCCTGAATCAAGGCCGGCATGTCGACTCGACCCAGCTCCTGATCTGTAGCTCCCGAATCGGAGTCTTCTCCCCGTCGTTGGCGAGCATTTTGCCGGGTGAGTTCTTGGTCGACCTCATAGATCAGAATCACACCTCCCGCCAGATCGATGCCCTGCTTTGGCGGCCAGCTCGTCAACAGGATTACGGTGGCGACCCCGAGCACGATCATGATCAACGAGACCTTCCATCCGGTGTCCGGCATGCGATAGGAGGTCCTCACATAATTGCCCAATAGCAGCGCCAGAATTACGATGCCCACTAGGCTCAGTGGCACGATGAACTGCATCTTTTTGAATCCCTGCTTTCAAATTGATCAGATAAAGGTGAGTCCGTAATTCGCGTCCGGTCAGCTGTCCTTGCTCTCGGTCGCGGGTTCCGCCGTGATGACGCGGGAGATCGAGCTGCGTTGAACTCGCAGCCTCGTGTTGGTGTTCTCATCGACTTTGATCGTCACCTCATCGGATTCCTGGGGCGCGTTGACGATCGTCCCATAGATTCCGCCTACCGTGACCACGCGGTCGTTCTTCTTCAGAGCCCCCAGCATTGATTTGAGCTCGGCCTGCTTCCGATTCTGCGGGCGAATGATCATCACATAGAACAGCACCCCGATCAGGATCCACGGCAGAAAGGCAAAGAATGCGGGCGTTCGTTGAGCACCATCTTCGGCGAACAAAATGCAAAATGAATTCAAATCAAGCATTATTCTGCGGATCCAAGCCGCAAAGGTAAGATCCGTTTCTCATGCGACGCAGCCGGATGCCGGTTGGATATGAAGGTGGGAGCGGCGACCACCGACGAGTGTTCACGAAATGTCCTGGCTCCCCTATCTTGAAGCTCTCTCCCGCAAACAGAAACGCCCGACCGCTGCACAGGTCGGGCCTAGATCGCCCCAATATTAAGGTCGTCTATGTTAAACCGTTGCGGAACGAGCGGCAATAGTCAATTGGCAAGTTGCTGCTGGCTGTTCGAGCCATGGGGACACCCCATCAATTGATCAATCGACGGCGGTTTTCGTGCGCGTCACTTCGCGCCAGTTTTTTTGTTTCGTTTCTGCGAAGTCGACGAAGTTGTCGCGCTCGATCGCCTCGCGCGCTTCACCCAACAGGCGTTGGTAGTAGGTGAGGTTATGAATCGAGAGCAGAATCGGCCCCAACATTTCACCGGCGATGAACAAGTGGCGGATGTAGGCGCGACTGCGTTGACAAGCAGGGCAGGGGCAGTCCTGCTGGATGGGTCGCGGGTCGCACCGATGCCGTTCATTGCGCATCCTCAGTGTTCCTTCATCGGTGAAGGCTAACGCATTCCGACCGTTTCGAGTGGGCATCACGCAGTCGAACAGATCGATGCCGCGACGAATGGCTTCCAGCAGATCCTGCGGACGACCCACTCCCATAAGATAGCGCGGACGCGCCTCGGGCAGTGCCGGGCAGGTGAAATCCAGCACACGGTACATATCTTCCGGCGATTCTCCGACGCTCAATCCACCTACGGCATACCCATCGAAGTCGAGTTGAACGAGTTCCTCACAACAGGACGTGCGGAGCTGTGGATCGAGGCCACCTTGAACGATTCCAAACTGCGCTTGCTGCGGAAACTGAACCTTGCGACATCGTTCCGCCCAGCGAACACTGCGGTGACATGCGTCGGCGATCTGTTCATCCGTGTTGGGCAGGGCGACCACGTGATCCAGGACCATCGCGATGTCGCTGCCGAGCAGCTGCTGGATTTCCATCGCGCGTTCCGGGCTCAGTTCAATCAATTGGCCATCGATGTGCGATCGAAAGCGAGCTGCGTCTTCGTCAACTTTGGTGCGCTGGGCCAGGCTAAAGATCTGAAAGCCACCGCTGTCGGTTAGGATCGGCCCGTTCCAACCCGTGAAGCGATGCAGGCCGCCAAGTGAAGCCACCAACTCGGCACCTGGGCGCAATGCCAAGTGATACGTGTTGCCCAAGATCATCTGGGCACCGGTTTGAATGAGTTGCGAAAGCTCGACACCCTTGACCGTACCTTGGGTGCCTACTGGCATGAACGCCGGCAATTCGACCTTGCCGTGCGGTGTGGTTAACTGGGCGCGACGGGCTGCGCAATGGGTGTCGGTGTGTTGAAGCTCAAAACGAAAACCACGTGTTGGCAGCGCCTCAGTCACCCCGCAGTGCCAGTCCGTGTTGAGTTAGCTTTTCGCGAACCTCGTTCAAGCTCGTCACGCCAAAGTTCTTGCACTCCAACAGATCATCGCCGGTTCGTCGGATCAATTCTCCAACGGTGCTGATACCCAGACGCACCATGCACTTCCGCGCTCGAACTGAGAGATTCAAATCCGAGATTGGTCGCTCCAGGAGAGCTTGTTCGTCGGGGGACATGTCGGCGTAGTTGACCGACGGCTCGGGTTCAGCCTTTTCATGTGCGAATTGGCCGAGCTCGAGGCCTTTAGAGCGAAGCATCTCGCGAATCTCAATCAGCGACGTTTCGCCGAAGTTCTTGCTGGCCAGAAGCTCTTGCTCAGAGCAGCGCGAAAGGTCACCGAGTGTTGTGATGCCCATTTTCTGGAGGCAATTCCGACTTCGCACGGATAGCTCGAAATCGGTGACCGGGACGCCCAGTACCTGAGACAATCGATCCCGCTTCTTTTGTGCCTCTTCGTCGTAGTACATGTTGCTGGACGCTTGAGCATCCTGCATGAACAGCTTGGCACGTTTGTGGTTGGGGAAGGCATCGAGGATGCGTTGGTAGCACTTCTGCGCTCGGTCGTATTGTTCGTCATCCTCATAGATGATGCCGAGATTCAGCAACGCCCCAATGTGGCTGGGAAAGCGAGCCGTTGCGCGTTGGTACAGGCCCAAGGCGTCGTTGTCGTTGCCGCGGCGGTCGTTTTCAATGGCTAATCCGAACAGGGCCCCGGGATGCTGATCGTCGGCTTCGACCGCTCGTTGGAAAAGTGCACAGACTTCTTCTGGATTTCCGCCGAGCACCGAAACGGTTGAACCTCGTTGGTAGAGATACTCGGCCGTTTGTTCGACCGCACCGGACAAGTTGTTCAGGAAGTCGAGCGCCTCGGTCGCGGCTCCCTTTTCTCGTAACGATTCCGCGATGCCTAGATCGCATTGTCCTGGATCGTAGCCAGCACGCTTGGCTGACTCAAAGCTCGTAATGGCTTCTGCGAACTGCTGAAGACTTTGCTGGGCTTGACCCATATAAAAATGAGCCAGCGCGCCACCATCAGCGTTGGAGAGCGTTTCAACAGATTGCTTGTAACCTCCCAGCAAATATTGACAGACACCCAGGCGAACGGACGAAGCGGGAGTATGATCCGGTCGTGTTTCCAGCTCGCTCACGGCGTCCCGAAAAACTGCCAGGCGTGTTGGATCCTGACTCAGCGAATCCAGAATCTGTCTGATTTCTTGCGGGCCGAACGATCCGTCCGACATGACAACATCACGTACGTCGAATTCCAGGAGTTGCGACATAAAAGAAATAGCCTCGATTATTCGATCGATCAAAAACCCTTACAGAGCCAGCGGCGGGAGTCGAACCCGCAACCCCCGCATTACGAATGCGGTGCTCTGCCGATTGAAGCTACGCTGGCAAGCACTTGATATTCCGTTACCGTTGCGGTCCGCTGACTCCGCTGAGACGCGCAGAGAGGACACAAGGCAGTTAGACCAAGCACGTAGAATACCGTTTGGCCAAAAAAACGCCAAGACCCGCCCGGAATGGCTGACCTTGTGGGGTGAACGCAGGTTGTCCCTGACGAATGGCTCAATGACCGCTAGATAGCGGGTGGCGATATGGATTGTTGACAATCACGCTTGTAATTCCAGAGAAGGTTGGTAAACTTTCCGCACTGGTAAAACTTTCTGGAAAAAACCAACATCATCCTTGCAATAGGCAATCACTTCGGTTTTAATTAGGTGCAGACGACTTTGATAATTACTGCACCGATTGATTTTTTCTCCGAACGGAGGGTTCTACTGCACATTAGCTGCCTTGAGTCGCGGGAAGACAACTTTACGTTGTCGCGATTCGAGAGACTAGAGTGCAGAGTAGCCCTTTTCTTGGTCTGACTCTGGACCCCATGAGTTTCTCTCGTCCGCCGGAATGATGGTGCATGCCACTCAGCTGCGCTAGCTCCGTCCTTTGCCGATTTCTTGGCATTGCTTGCTTGTAGATATCTGCCTCACTTCCCTGTCGTGACCGTGCGTGCATCATTCTGCGCGCACGCCCGGCGGGATTCGAGGTAGTCACACCTATGACGCTATTTGCTCGTGTTGATTTACGGGAGCTATGACTATGACGAAGCCCTTGCGTGTGTTTTTCGCAGTGGTGATCGTCGCGGGAATAACGGGGAGTTCGTCACTCGCGGCGACAGTGCCACTGTCAGACTTGTTGAATGGAGGCGAATTTGTTTCGGGGAACAAGACGTTCACCAAATTCACTTATACAACCAAACCCGGTAGCGATATGCCTTCAGCTGAGGGCGTAACGGTATCCGATATTGAAGATGGCATCCGATTTCAAGGTGCATTTGTCGACCATCCGGGTGGTGACGCCTCGGATGTTCTGATCACCTTCGAAGTCAGTGTTCCCGACGGGCAACCGGGTATCCACCGGGCGACGATGGCTGCAAATCCAGCCGTGTTCAACGGTCCTGGGTTGGCCTCGGTAACCGAGACCTTGCTCCCGATGGTCGACGACCACAAGCTGGTTGTGTTCGACTTCGGAGGCGGGGACGACAAGTTACTCGACTCGATGACATTCGATCCCGCGACGACCGTTCCTGTGCAGAAAGATCTGATTCTGCACGCGATGGGGGATACTGGTGCGGTAACGATGTCATTCATCGATCAGATGTTTATCCAGATTCCTGAGCCTTCGAGCTTGGTTCTGTTGATGGGTGGTCTCTTGGCATTGGGTGGGCTTCGGCGTCGAATGCGCTGATCACCTGGTTCCTAACACGAGCACGAGCAACGGGCTCGCGTCGATATGCGACGCGGGCCTTTTTTGCTGGTACAGTGTCAGTCGTTGGAGCCACGTGAAGTCGCAAGAAAATGTGGTGACCGACACCTCAACGACTCTACAAGAGGATTTTGGAAATGCCGCGAGCCTTCGCATTTCTGATCATGCTGCTCTTGACTGGCACTTCCGTGTCGGCCGAAATTCGTCCCCTTTCGGCGGCTCACGCGCACAATGACTACTACCATGATCGCCCCCTGGTGGATGCACTGTCGCACGGATTTTGCAGTGTTGAAGCCGATATCTTCCTGGTGGATGGCCAACTCTTGGTGGGTCATGACCGAGACGAGCTAACTTCAGAGAGAACACTGCAACGGCTTTACCTTAAGCCCTTGAAACAGCGAGCCGTGCGGCACAGTGGCAAGATCTATACCGACGGGCCCACGTTCACGCTGTTGGTTGATTTCAAGTCGGAGGGCATTTCGACCTATCAGGCTCTAGAGAAGGTGTTGGCTGAATATTCGGATCTGCTGTCTAGCTACGACAACGGTCGTGTAACCCAACGCGCGGTTCAACTTGTTGTCAGTGGAAACAGGCCCATCGACTTGATGGCCAAACAAGAGAAACGATACGCCTTTGTGGACGGCCGGTTGTCAGATCTTGACGGAGCGTTCACGGCCGAATTGATGCCCCTTATCAGCGATCGCTGGACCTCGCATTTCAGCTGGCGTGGCGAGGGTAACATCTCGTCCGGCGAACACGAGCGACTACGGGGGCTGGTTCGCAAAACGCATCGGCGTGGACAGCGCATACGGTTCTGGGCAACTCCCGATCGACCCGAGGTTTGGCGAACGTTGTTCGAGGCCGACGTCGACTTAATTAACACGGATGACCTTCCGGGCCTCACCGCCTTCCTGCGACAGGCTGAGACTCATTGACATCCGCGGGGGATGGAGATGCTGTGTCGCCGAGCTTCGGCTTCAACTAGAACTCGAATCTCTCAGCGGACAGGAACCCGACGGGCTGTTCCGTTTCGCCATGCACGACCAGATCAGTCAAGACTTCACCTAGCACCGGTGCGAATTTGAAGCCGTGTCCGGACAGACCGGCGGCGAAAGCCACGTTTTGATTGATTTTGTGTCGGTCGACGATGAAATGCATATCGGGGGTTATCGTGTAGAGGCATGTTTCGTGACGCCTTCGACGCGGAAAAACGTTGATCAAATGATGGCTCAGGAACGCGAGCACGCGTTGGTCGTCCACGGGGGACGGCGAGCGGTCAACGTCTTCCAGTGATGTCAGCTTTTCTCCTCCGGTGTGTTCAGCAACCTTCACACCATTGGCATCGATCGCGGGAAAGCCATAAAAGCAACCGTCATTCAACTCATAGAAAAACACGGGGCAGCCTCGCTCGGCTTGCCACTGTGGCTGTTCGGTGGCGTACCAGTGCAGATGTTTCCGCACCACCTCGAGGGGAAGACGTAGCTGCAAGAGTTGGTTGGCCCAGGGCCCACCGCATACGACAAGACGCTCCGTTCTGACTTCTTCATTCTCTAGATGAATCACGATCGGCGAAGCGTCCAACTCGATCCGTTCGACTCGCGTATTGGCACGTAGGACCGCATTCCGTTCCTCAGCTGCGTGGACATGTGTTGCCACGCACTGTTCAACGTAGAGCATACCGGCGGCCGGTTCGTAGACAGCTTCCATGTCGTCGGGCACATGGCACATCGGGAATCGCTGCTCTGATTCGCGCGATGTCATGCGTTCGATGGGTAAGGAGTGCTCTTGCGCGCTGGCTTCGACGCCCCGCAGCACCATGCCATCCGGCCGTCCGATCTCGAGTAAGCCTGTCGGTTCTAGCAATCTCTGGCCGCTTGACTCCTCAAGGTTCCGCCACAGCTCGTAGGATCGAATCAACAGGGGCACGTAAGCCGAGTGTTCGAAGTAGGCGGTCCGGATGATACGCGTTTGTCCATGCGAACTGCCGCGATCGTGGGCAACGGAGAATTGTTCCAAGCCGATCACCTGCAAGCCACGGCTTGCCAGATGATACAAGGCAGCGCTGCCGATACCGCCGACACCAATCACGGCCGCATCATATGTGACCACATCACGTCCCCGAGAATGGAAGCGAGAAAATCCGCCGAAATCATGAGTTGCTGGAGTTCGCTAGTCGCTTGACTCGTATCGGCGGGCCTTGTCAGAAATGTCTTTTCGGCACCAAGCTCCTTCCCACCGAATGCATTTGACCGCCTTGTAAGCCTGAAGCTTGGCCGCTGAAATCGAGCTCCCCATGGCCGTGACGCCCAGCACACGTCCTCCATCGGTCACGATCTCCCCGTTGAGCGAAGCGGTACCGGCGTGAAAGACTTTGACGTCCGGCAGTTGCTCCGCCTCGTCGAGTCCTCGAATGACTCGCCCACGCTCATACGAGCCAGGGTAACCGTCGCTGGCCATGACAACACAAACCGAAGGCCGCGTGTCCCATTCCAAGGGATCGAGCCGTTCGAGCTCGCCGTCCACCGCGGCTTCGAGCACATCCAAGAGGTCGGTTTGCAATCGCATGAGCAAGGGTTGGCATTCGGGATCACCGAATCGAACATTGAATTCAAGCACCTTTGGACCTTGGTTGGTGACCATGAGACCGGCATACAAAACGCCCTGGAAAGGACGTCGTTGACGCTTCATAGCGTGGACCGTGGGCACCAACACTTGCTCCTCGATCAACGACAACATATTGTCATCAACCAGCGGGGTGGGGCAGTAGGCACCCATGCCTCCCGTATTGGGCCCCTGATCGCCATCGTTGGCGGGCTTGTGGTCCTGAGCAGGAGATAAGGTTACCAGCGTTCGGCCATCAGTAATCGCAATCACGCTTGCCTCGTCGCCGTCGAGTCTTTCCTCGACAACGATCTGATCACCGGCATCTCCGAACTCTCGACGGGCCGCAATGCGGTCGATCGCTTCGAGGGCTTCTTGACGCGTACGGCAGACGACGACTCCCTTGCCAGCTGCCAAGCCGTCCGCTTTGACAACCACCGGTACGTCGACTGTATCGTGGTAGCGATCGTTGATGAATCGCTTGGCCGTCTCGCCGTCGCGGAACACCTGGTAATCAGCGGTTGGAACGTCGGCCTGGCGGAGGATGTTCTTGCAGAAGACCTTGCTGGCCTCCAGCTCGGCGGCCAACTTGCTTGGGCCAAAAACCCGGAGACCTTCGTCTTGGAAGGCATCCACAAGTCCGGCCGCCAAGGGAGCCTCCGGGCCGACGACTGTCAATTGAATGTCGTTAGTCTTAACGAAGTCCATGAGTCGCGGAAAATCCGTGGCCGCGATATCGACGTTCTCGGCGTCGCTCGCCGTACCGGCATTGCCGGGAGCTACGAACACTCGGTCCGCGCGGGAGCTCTGCCTCAGCTTCCAGGCAAGTGCGTGTTCTCGGCCTCCGTTTCCAACCACCAGGACATTCATTTCGGTACTGCTCCTACCTGCTCCGGCGCCGCCTGTCCGTCCCCCTTGAACGGCCCCATGTTGCTATCGACGCAAGGCCGGCTATGCGCCGTTGGTGATTCTAGACCATTTTCAAGTTTCATGAAGCATGCCGACAAGCTTGCCTCAAACCTCTCGGCGTTACACAGTGCGGCCTCCCCGGCCAACCGTGGCGCTGTAATGCCGGACCATCTCGCTGGTTCCAATCCAATGTGCGGCAGCCGACCTCAGACGGAGTAAATGAAGGGCCGAGTCTTTGTCGATGCGATGCTACGATGCGGTGCGAATGCAGGTCGGGGGGCGTCACAGAAGCTTGTCGGCTTTGCTCGCTCAAAAGTCCGATCAACGGCCTGCGAAATTTGTCCTAACTTAAAGCTGCAGACTGGGTTGACAAAGAAGGGGGTGTGGCTACAAATGGGGGTGAGTTTGTGAAAAACATCACAAGGACGTGTTTCAATAGGTCCCAACTGGTGCAACCTGTTGGTCTAGATTGACTTGCGATTCTTGCAGGTCCCTTAAACCAGATTGATCACATCGGCGATTTCAGCCAGAGCGTGAGTTGCACGAATTTTGCGTGGGTGCTCAATGGCAGACAAAAAAAAGATGACGGTGGCGGAAATTCTCGCTGCGTGTCGAACTAGTGATGGCGACGGCGAGCCGTCAACTCCCGAGGCTGCATCGCCTGAGCCGGCGGCCGAACAAGCCGCCCCAGCGGCGCCGTCCAAGCCGGCCAGCGAAATGAGCGTTGAGGAGATGTTAGCTGCCGCCAGGCAATCGGACAGTGCGAATTCTGGCGCGGAATCGACCGCGGCTGAGGCGCCCACCAAAGCACCAGCCAAGCCTGCCGTCAAGGCCGGTGACATGAGCGTTGCCGAGATGCTGGCCGCCGCACGGAAGTCGGATGGTGGTGGTGCCAGCGCACAGGAAGAGGCGCCCAAGGCGAAGACGGCCGCGAAGCCAGCCGCCGCGAAGGCAGCCAAGAGCTCACCGAAGCCGGCTGCCAAGAAGGAGCCAGCCGCTCCGATGGACACTTCAAGCGTGCTGGCTGCTGCCCGAAGTGCAGCCAAGCCCGGTCCAATGTCCAAAGCGGAAGCAGCAGCGAAAGCCGCACCGAAGCCGGTTAAGGAAAAGAAGGCGGCGCCGCCGATGCCCGCCAAGCCCGACTACGCCAAGCTGACGGCGGCAAAAGCTGAATCAGCCGCCGAGAAGACCACACGCCGTACGATCTTTGCCGTCTTCTTTGGTTCGTCACTGGCGATCGGCTTTACGACACTCGGTTTGACCAATTTGCTCTGGGCGCTCGGGCTGGCGCGATTCATGTTTCCAAATATTTTGATCGAGCCGCCCAGTCGGTTTAAGGTCGGCTTCCCATCCGACTTTGCACCGGGAACGGTCGAGGCCAAGTTCAAGGCCCAATTCGGCGTCTGGATCGTGAACGCGACGTATGAGGGACAGCCACAGATCGTCGCCCTGAAGTCGGTTTGCACCCACTTGGGCTGCACCCCGAACTGGCTCGAGGCGGAGCAGAAGTTCAAATGCCCTTGCCATGGAAGTGGATTTTACAAAGACGGAATCAACTTTGAGGGGCCAGCGCCGCGTCCACTTGAGCGGTATGCGATTAGTGTCGCGGATGATGGTCAGATTGAAATTGATAAGAGCAAGACTTTCCAGGAAGAGATGGGGCAATGGACTGACTCCAACTCTTTCGTGCCGGTCTAACCGCAGCTTCGCCTGCCTTTTGCTCGCCTCCAGTCAAGTGACCTTTTGCAATACGGTAAAACGACATCATGCCTTCGCTGGGTGAAGTAATTCGCAATTCGCAGATTTGGAAGAGTATCTTTCGTCATCCGATGCCGGTTGATCGTCGCAACCGGATTGTGGTGATGTTGACCAACTTCTTTCTGCATCTGCATCCGGTATCGATCAAAAAGCAAGGCATCGCGCTCAGCTACACCTGGTGCATGGGTGGTGTGACATTCTTTCTGTTTCTGGTGGAGACCGTCACTGGCGTTTTGCTGATGTTCTACTACCGGCCGACCCTTGAGTGGGCCTATAGCGACATCCTTGCGCTGCGTGATGTGACCTCATTGGGAATCTTACGCGAGATTCACCGGTGGGGAGCTCATGCCATGGTCATTGCGGTTTGGTTACACATGTACCGGGTCTTTCTGACGGGCAGCTACAAACCGCCACGTGAATTTAACTGGGTGGTGGGTGTGATTCTGCTGTTGTTGACCTTGTTGTTGTCCTTCACCGGATATCTCCTGCCCTGGGACCAATTAGCGATCTGGGCGATCACGGTGGGATCGAACATGGCAAGGGCGACTCCGTTTCTTGGTGCCGAAGGGCCTGGCGCGAAACTGCTGAATGTGGGCGGGATCGAGATGATCACGATGGGGTCTGATGCGCGATACGGGTTACTCGGTGCGCGCTTTGTTGGCGAGGAAACACTGAATCGGTTTTACATCCTGCACTGCATTGCCATTCCGTTGGCGGCCGCGCTGCTGCTGGCGATTCACTTCTGGCGGGTACGCAAGGATGGTGGCATCAGCGGACCTCTGTAATCGGCCAGTCGCTCGCCAGTGAGCGGCGTGTGCAGGACTTGGAAGCGAGAAACAGTTCACGATGCACGGAAATGAAGATCTAATTCTGCAGGGCCTTTCCGGATTTCTGGGAACGTATTTTCTGCTGTTGGCCATCATGAACGGCGTGGCGGCGTTCTACTGTTGGCAGAGTCTCGGAAAAGTTGGACTTGCTCGACTTTGGCTGGTCTTTTCGGCTGTCTTTCTAATGATGTCGCCGTTTGGTTACGCCGGCGTCAACGGCAGTCCGCAAACGATGAAGTGGATCGGAATGCCCATCTTCATCAAGGACACCGTTGATACCTGGCTGGCGAATGCCGTCGCCTACACGCTTGGCACCACAGCCATCCTGGTCGTTCTGTATTTGGGGCGACGTTTCTTTGTGAAGCCCGTGGTTGCCTGGATTTCTTTGAATCTGTCGCTGCTCCTCATGGGCATGTCGATCGTCGACGTGGAATTCGCCGCGATTGTCACCAAGCCCGACAATGTGCCGATCGTAGCGATGGTCTTCTTGCTGGGATTCTTCACCTGGTTAGCGACCTATCGGGCCGTTCAAAACGACGATCGGCATGACCAGGGACTTGAACCGCTTGAAAAACTTGATGACGAGAAGGTCCTGGTTTGGCCGGATCTGGTCTACACCGAGATGATTTGCATGGTCGCGTTGACCGCAATTCTGATTCTCTGGGGAATCGGGCTGCAGGCTCCGTTGGAAGAACCTGCCAGCGCTGTGAAAACTCCCAATCCGTCGAAAGCGCCCTGGTACTTCTTGGGTCTGCAGGAAATGTTGGTGTATTTCGACCCCTGGATGGCAGGTGTCGTATTGCCGTCGCTGATTGTGGTGGGACTGATGGCCATCCCATTCTTAGACTTCAACAAGGGCGGCAACGGGTATTACACGATCAAAGAACGCCGCTTTGCCTATATCGTGTTCCAACTTGGTTTTCTGGAACTTTGGGTGACGCTGATTATCCTCGGGACGTTTTTGCGTGGACCCAACTGGAACTTCTTCGGGCCCTATGAGATTTGGGACACGCACAAAGTCGAGGCTCTCAACAGCGTGGACCTCTCGCAGTATTTTTGGATTGAGGGCTTGGGGCGAGCGCTTCCGAAGGCGCCCGAGGGTTCAGGTCTGGGGACACAACTCTGGGTCATCCTGAAACGCGAGTCGCCAGGAATCCTCCTGACGCTGGCCTACTTCATTGTTGTGCCGCCGCTGTTGGCGATTACCGTATTCCGTGGCTTCTTTGTGCGGATGGGATTCATCCGTTACATGGTCATGTCGAATCTATTGCTGTTCATGGCACTGCTGCCGATCAAAATGATTCTGCGTTGGACTCTCGATCTGAAGTACATCATCAGTATTCCTGAATATTTCCTGAACCTGTAACTCGTGAGTTTGAACGCTTTGGCATCAAGCGACTGGAGTTATTAATATGCCCGCAACCGAAAAAACCTGGCGTGATCAAAGAATAATGCACGTCATCTTTGGTTTGACCGGTTTGATCATGCTGATCTCGACTGTCTGGATGTTCGCCGCGGACCATCGCCGCGAATGGAAACAGTATCAACGCAAGATGCGTTCGATTGATGTCCGCTTCACCGGGTGGCGGATGGCGGCCGAACAATCTCAGGAGCAGCACGAAAAACAACAACAGTTGGAAGCTGAACTTGCCGACGCGACCGCGGCAATTCCGGAGCAGAGCCTCATCGATCAGTTCATTGAGCTTGTCGACGATGAAGGTGACAAGACGCTAATTCGCGATCTGTACACCCTCTTGGTCAACTCAGAAGGCGATCAAAGCGAGAAGCAGTCGCTGCGTAGTGATCTGATGGAAGAAATGACAAGGATCTTGGACTTGGCCAGATTCCAAGAGAACACCCTCTTGCGACAGCGTAAGTTCTCGGCGGCTGACTACGACGAACGTCGTGCTAACTATGATCTCGCCGTGCGTGACAACAAGAGCCCTGCGATTCGTGAAGATTTGCAGACCATCGTCAATGAAGCACGTCAGGCGAGAGACGATTTAACCGTCGATTATCAGAGTGCTTCCACACATCGAATCCAATTGCAGTCAATCTACAGCCAGGTGAATGACGACGTAACTCGGCTTCACAAGGAACTTGACGACAGCAAAGCGGAATACGACCGTTTGGCGGCTTCATTAGACGAACGCCAGGCAACCTACTTTACGTCACGTCCGCCTTTCCTAGGCAAACGTCTGCTTGAAGCACCGATTGTCGACGCCTTCAACTCGCCGCTGAAGATTGACAATCTATGGACCGACAACCTGACCATCGAAAATGGCAGCTTCGGAACCGTGCGGCGATTCGATCGTTGTACCACTTGCCATCGCTCGATTGACAGCACCGCCCCGGGTACTGCGGTAGACCCACTCTATCCACATGCGCACGAGATCGCCTTGCAGCTGACGTTGCCCGAGTCGGAACCACAACCGGAAGCGGATGCCGAAGGCAATGAAGAGCCATTGACCTTGCTTTCGCTTTACGGATTCAAGTTGGCAAGTGAGGGGCTGGTTCTGGCTTCAGATGTCACGGTTCAGCAGGTGCTGCCTGGTAGTCCGGCGGCTTCGCTGCGTCGAGTTTCCAATGGCCAATCCATCGATGGACTTCAGGTTGGCGATGTGATTCTCTACATCAACGGAGACAAGACGTTGTCACCGAGCGATGTCGGACGTGCGTTGTTGGACAACGCCCCCTGGGGCGAAACCGTGGAGTTGACGATTCGTCGAGGTCTACCGCATCCTTATAGCTCGCATCCGCGTTTGGACCTTTTCGTCGGTTCGTTGAGTCCGCATCCGGTTTCGATGTTCGGCTGCTCGATTTGCCACGAGGGGCAGGGCAGTGCCACTCAGTTTAAGTGGGCATCCCACGCACCAAACGACGACGAGCAGATGAATGCTTGGTCGCGAGAGCACGGGTGGTTTAACAACCATCATTGGATCTTCCCAATGTACCCGAAGCGATTCGCCGAGAGTTCTTGTCTGAAGTGTCATCATGACGTCGCCGAACTTGGAATGACGGATCGCTTTGGCCAGCCGCCCGCTCCCAAGCTGACTCATGGATTTAACCTAGTCCGAGAATATGGCTGCTTTGGCTGCCATGAGATCAATGGCTATGAAGGCGGTCAACGGATTGGTCCCGACATGAGACTTGAGCCCAACTACTTTGCAGGTGCGGCTCAGATTAAGAATGACCCCAAATTCTCGGAGCTTTTCCAGGAACAGCAGAGTTGGGTTAATCAAATTATCTTCAATCCGGAGCGAGATGAGGTCCGGCATCAGCTGCTGCAGTTTCTCAAAGATGATGAATTTAGCGAGCAACCTGTCTTGTCCCAAGAGTCGCATAAGCAGATTGCACTCTTATCCGACATCGACAATCCCGGCACGCTTCGCCGAGTGGGGCCGAGCTTGAGGCACATCGCCGGTAAGGTCGGCGCACAGTGGTTGTACGAATGGATCAAGGATCCGACCAACTACCGTCCCTCGACTCGAATGCCCAGGTTCTTCGGGCACCTCGATCATTTGGATGAGGGTGAACTGGAGACTTCGAAACAATATGAGCCCATCGAGATTTTGGGCTTGGTCACCTATTTGATGCATCGAAGTCAACCTCAGGAATTCCTATCGCCCAACGAAGAGGTCACGGCGTCCAGCGAAGCCGAACAGATTGAACGCGGAAAAGTCATGTTTGAGACCCGCGGTTGCCTGGCCTGTCATCAGCACGACGAGTTTTCCTTCGGAACCGCCACGCAAGGGCCGGATTTGTCCAACATCGGCGACAAGTTTGCCACGGCCGGCACGCCAGATCCGCAGCGCTGGATGTACACCTGGCTACGAAATCCTAATCTGTATCACGCGCGAACGAAGATGCCGGACCTCTATCTGGAGGTTATTGAGCATCCTGACGGGACGAAGACCGACGCCGCCGCGGACATCGCCGCCTTCTTGCTGAGTAGTCGTAAAGGTTGGCACCCCTCGTCAGCAACGAACGATGTGCTGTCAATCGAGGAAGGCGACGAGCGTGAGGCCCATTTGGACGGCCTGCTGCTGGAATACCTCAAAACCAAGATGACCTCAAGAGACGCTGAAGCAACGATCAAGGAGGGCAAAGTGCCGGATCGTGTGGCACCCAACCTGACGGGTGCCGAAGCGGAATTGTTGGGTGATCTCACGACCGAGAAGAAGCTGCTGTACATCGGCAACAAGACGGTCATCAAGTATGGCTGTCATGGTTGTCACGACATGCCTGGCTTCGAAGACGCAAAGCCGATCGGTACGGCGCTGGCCGACTGGGGTCGCAAAGATCCATCCAAGATTGCGTTCGAGCACATTGCGGAATACTTGCACCATGGTCACGGACATCACGCCGCGCACGGCGCTGACCACGAACAAGATACACACGCCAGCGACGATCATGTGACCGCTGAAGTCGCGATGGCTGGCGAGATAGACGAGAATGCCTCGCAAGTTCCTTCAGACCATCCAGCGGCGGACGATGAGAGCTACGAGTCGTTCTATCACACACGCTTGTTTGAGCACGATCGCGCCGGGTTCATTTGGCAGAAGCTCAAAGAGCCGCGAAGCTATGACTTCCGCAAAGCACGCAATAAAGACTCTTACAATGATCGACTTCGCATGCCGCTGTTCCCGTTGGACAACGCGGACCGGGAAGCCGTGATTACATTCGTATTGGGACTGGTGGCGGATCCGCCAGCTCATGAATTCGTCTATCATCCAGACGAGAATCGCAAGGCACTGATCGCGGGTAATGCGGTTCTTGAGAAGTACAACTGTGTCGGGTGTCACATCATCGATCCCGAGCAATGGGCGATCGAATTCGAGCCCGGTATGTTCGAGGACCAAGGTGCGAATCCCGCCGAATCATTCCCGTTCATGCTGCCGCACTTCACGTCCGACGAGATCCAAGCGTCCATGAAGGTCGATCCTGTCCGTGGCACCGTGCGGGCGACGATCGAAGGTATGCCCACCATTGACCGTGATGGTCTTGTCGTCGTCTACGACGATTACGGAGATCCGGTTGAAGAGGGTTACGAATATGATCCCCTGACGCTCTTGCACTCCTTCGACCTTTGGAAGCCTACGTTGTTGGAGGGAAATCCCTACCAGGTCGGTTACAATCCGCTCGAGATTCCGGCGACCATGATTACCTCGATCAAGCCGGCCCATGGTGGAGACTTGACGCGGTGGCTCATACCCCGCGTGACCGAACTAGAACGTGAGGTCGAACCAGCGGCCGATGGCAAACAGGCGTACGGCTGGCTGCCGCCGCCACTCATAGGGCAGGGCAATAAGGTCCAATCCGATTGGTTGCACGAATTCCTGTTGAATCCCTACATGATTCGACCCGCAACGGTCATGCGTATGCCACGGTTCAACATGTCACCCGAGGAAGCCACCGACCTGACTCGCTTCTTCGCGATCAAGGATGGCACGAATTACCCGTATGAGTACAACCAGTCGACAGAGGCCAGTCGCCTGGACGTGGCGAATCAACAGTATCTGTCCAACCACCCGGGCAGTTCAGGTTCCGATGAAACGACGCGTTTGAGTGACGCGATGAATATCATCACCAGCAACGACTACTGCGTGAAGTGTCACCTCGTGGCAGACTACGATCCGGGCGGATCACTTCGAGCGAAGGCACCCGACTTAGCAGTCGTCTTTCGTCGGCTACGGCCGGGGTATATGCGGCAATGGATCGCCCGACCGCCGCAGCTGGTGCCGTACACTCCGATGCCCATCAATATTCAATTCAATGCCAACGACCCCAATCTGGGCGGTGTAAGCCAAGATCTCTATCATGGGACCAGCATTGAACAGGTCGATGCTCTCGTGGATCTTCTCCTGAATTATCCACGTTATGCGAATCAACGTGCAAAAGTAGCTGACTTAGTGAAGCCGGTCGAGGCAAATGCAGCAGCGGAATTGCCAGCGGCGGGGGACTGACAAATGTACAGACCGAAAGGTGGCAGATGTCCAGAATAAAGTATTTCGTTTATACTCTGCTGATCTGTTTACCCACCTGCCTATCGCTCTCTGGTTGTGGTGATGGGCAAGATACCTCCGGCGGTTCGTCTTCGTCGACTGTGACTGATGACGACGGACCCATGGAAGTACCCACCGTTGAAGTGCCCGAAGACGATGCGGGCGATGCCGATTCCTCGGCTGAAGACGAAGGCACGTCGGATAGCTGAGACAAGGAGATCTTGAATATGTTTCGCACTCTATCTTTGATGTTCGTCTCAGTTGCCGTTTGTGCAGGTAGCGCTCAGGCCCAATGGGGCACTTTATCCGGGCAATTCGTCTTCGACGGCGATCCTCCCGCAGCCAAGAAGTTGACAATTACGAAGGATCAACAGTTCTGCGGGAAATTCAACCTCACAAATGAAGAGGTGGTCGTGAATCCCGACAACAACGGATTAGCGAATGTCGCGCTTTACTTGTACGTTGGCCGTGGCAAGAAAGCTCCCAAGGCGCATCCCAGTTACGAAGCGACTGCCAACGAAAAGGTGACACTGGACAACCTCAACTGCCGCTTCGAGCCACGTGTCGTCGCGCTCCGCACCACACAGACACTTCTGGTCGGAAATAAGGACTCCGTCGGGCACAATACCAAGGTCGACGCGATCAAGAACATTCCCAAGAACCCGATCATTCCGGCCAATGGGTCGACGGAAATGAAGTTTCCCAAAGAAGAGCGTTTGCCGACGCTGGTCAGTTGCTCCATCCACCCTTGGATGAGCGCTCGCGTGATTATCAAAGCAAGCCCCTACATGGCCGTCACGGATAAAGACGGCAAGTTCAAGATCGAGAATCTTCCGGTCGGCGAGCATACGTTTCAGGTTTGGCACGAAGCGTGTGGCTATGTCGCTGAAGTCACGATCGATGGCAAGAAAGAAAAATGGGCGAGAGGACGAGTCGAGCTCACTGTGAATGATGGCGACAACGACTTGGGGCAGATTAAGGTCAGCCCATCTCTGTTGAAGTGATGTGAATTGAGGCCAGGTGCAAGAAATGCAAATTCAGAGGTTGATGATTTGGGTACCGGCAGTCTGCTGGATCGCCATCGCATCCGGCTGCGACGGCGGTCGGACTTCGACCGGTCGACAGCCGGATATGCAGCAAGTCGCTTCGATCCGCGCGGGGTTCGGAGAGGCAGCTGCAGCGACTGACGAAAGTTCGGCCGATGCGGCGAGCCCCACGGGCTTCGCAACCTTGCAAGGAACGTTCAAGCTCGCTGGAGATCTACCGGAACTGGCGACACTCAATGCGCAGATCAACCGAGATCAAGAAGTCTGTGCACCTGGCGGCAGGACTGTCTACGACCGCGACGTGGTCGTAGATAGCGCGACGAATGGCATCGCGAATGTTTTGATCTACGCTGACAAGCTGCCTGAGGACTGGGTGCACGAGGAGTCACGTCCCGGGAAAACGGACGAGACCGAATTTGACCAGAAACAGTGCATTTTTCTGACCCGAATGGTCGCGATTCAGACTACTCAAAAATTGCGAGTGCTCAATAGTGATCCGGTGGGTCATAACCTGAAAGTGGCATCGTTCAATCAGACGATTCCATCGGGGGGATTCGCCATCTATCAACCGCTGCGTGAAGAGCGGGCTCCTGTCGAAATGGCTTGCAGCATTCACCCGTGGATGAAGGCTTGGATGATTACAAGAGACAACTCATATTTCGCCGTCACGAAACCCGACGGGAGCTTTGAGATACCTAACTTGCCGGCCGGTGTCGAACTTGAATTCCGCGTTTGGCAAGAACGGATCAAAGCCGTAACCGATGTGACCGTGAACGGTTCGGCCACCAAATGGTCGAAGGGACGTCTCAACATCACATTGCAGCCCGACACAGTCACAAACCTTGATGTCGTGTTGGATGCGTCAATCTTTTGAGTGGATTGAATGTTCAGCGAGCGGGCTTGTCCGAACGTCAACGACTGTTTAGACGAGGCGGCGCTCGGTACATCAACGAAAACTTAAGGGCGAGATTTGGAATTAGGTCGCACAACATGTTGCAAAACGTGAATAGATTTTCGTCGGGTAACGTGCCGAGAACTTTAGTAGCCACCATCCTGGCCAGTTTTTTGGGACTCAGTGTTGGTTGTGGCGAACCGACAGCCAGCTTTACTCCCAATGTGCTCTTCGCAACGGCACAGCAAGAGCAATCAGGCATCAACGAACCCCAAGAACTCGCTGCGTTTGTCAACGAACAGGAAAAGAGTGTCGTGGATGCGGTCGCGGCGTTGTTCGGCGTTCCGGACGAACCGTTCATGTTGGCGGTCGACGGTGCCGACGAGGTTCTCCAGTTGCGTCGTCTGAAGTTGGCAGCGGGACCCGTACGTAGTGACGAGCAGGGTAAAGCGTCCGGCTTATATCGACAACATTGTGTGCACTGTCATGGAATCACGGGCAACGGACGCGGGCCGACGGCCGCCTTCTTGAATCCGTACCCTCGTGATTTCACGATGGGCAAATTCAAGTTCACATCGACTCCGGTCGGCGTTAAACCCACCACGGAAGATCTGAGAAGGATTCTAGAAAATGGAATCCCAGGCACCGCCATGCCTTCCTTTGGTCTCTTGAGCGAAGGTGATCTCGACGCCCTGGTAGACTACGTCAAATTCCTGTCGATTCGTGGTGAAGTCGAGCGACGGCTGATCTCCGAATACGCGGATTTCTTTGACCCGGAAGACGAGGCGGCGAACGTGGAGCTAAAGAGTGAGTTCTTTGGTCCCGGGTACCTAGTCGAGGAAGTGCTCAGCAGCGTGGTGAGTAGCTGGCAATCAGCTGAATCGATGGCGACACCGGTCCCGCAAAGACCCGCCGTTTACGATCGTTGGAGTGACGAATTCGACGATGCCCAATTGCAGGCATCCATTGATCGTGGTCGCGAGCTCTATTACTCGAACGAGGCCCAATGTACCAAATGCCACGGTCCCGCCCAGCTTGGTGATGGTCAGACCAATGACTATGACGACTGGTCCAAAGACTTCTGGGATTGGCAGAAAGACAACCCGGACAAGATGGCCCAGTATCTGCGCCTTGGTGGTCTGAAGCCTCGCAACGTCATTCCCCGCAATCTGAGAGACGGCGTCTTTCGTGGCGGGCGACGTCCGGTGGACGTTTTTTGGCGGATCCATAACGGAATCGAAGGGTCGGGAATGCCCGAATCGAATAAAGCAGCACTAAGCAATGAAGACCTGTGGGACATAGTCAACTTCGTTATGGAGCTGGCGTATGAACCTGCCAGTCTCCCTGGTGTGGAGCTCCGCACCAATACGAAAGAAGTGAGATAGGGCCTGGAGAGCGTGGCACGAGCCGACATTTAGTTCGGGAGATGAACTGTGGGACGTTTTTGGAGTTTACTGTTCTTACTGGTACCGATCTTGGGTGTCGGAGTCTTTGTCTTCGCCATCGGCGACATCTGGCCGCTCAACGGCCACTGGTTCCCCGAAGACATCTCGGATCATGGCTACATCATCGACAACCTGTTTAATACGATCATGTACCTGACGGGCATGATCTTCGTCGCCACCGGCTTCGCGCTCTTCTGGTTTCTTTGGAAGTACGACGAGACGAAGGCCTCCGAGCCGGTGAAGTTCACGCATGGAAGTCACGTGCTCGAAGTCGTCTGGTCAATCCTTCCCGCGGCCACTCTCTTGTTCATCGCGATCTACCAGATGAACGCTTGGGCGGACGCGAAGATGGTTCGCCCCACAACTCCCGGCGGGCAACCGAAGCCGCCGCTGGCCGAAGTCACAGGCCGTCAGTTTGAATGGCGAATTCGTTATGCTGGCGACGACCAGATCATCGGGACCCAGGACGATATCCTGACCGTCAACGATTTGCATGTGCCCGTCGGCGAAGAGATCGTTTTGAAGATTACGAGTGAGGACGTTCTCCACAGTTTGTTTTTTCCAAACCTGCGTGTGAAACAAGATGTCGTTCCCGGCATGCAGCAATTCATTTGGTTTCGCCCCTTGCAGACCGGACAATTCGATCTTGTTTGTGCGGAACTATGCGGATGGGGACATTACAAGATGAAGGGCCGATTGACCGTCGAGCCCCAGTCTCGCTTCAACGATTGGCTCCAGAAGACGCGTGAGGCTCAACACACGGCTCAATTTGATCCCAGCGAAGAGGATGAATAGATATGAGTAGTATCCCGGCGGGCTCGCATGCCGCGGAAGGTCATCACGCATCGTCGATGACAGTAAGCTCGTTTATTTCAACGTACGTGTTCTCTCGGGATCACAAGATCATCGGGCTGCAATTCTTGTTCTCGACGCTGCTGTGGTTCCTGGTCGGTGGACTGTTGGCGCTGGGGATTCGCTGGCAACTGGCCTATCCGTGGAGCAACATGCCAGTGATTGGCAGCATGTTGTTCGCCGAAGAAGGTGGTCAGATTTCGCCTGAGTTCTACACCATGCTCTTTACCATGCACGCCACGGTAATGATCTTCTTCGTGATCATCCCGATTCTGGCTGGTGCTTTCGGCAACTTCTTGATTCCGCTGATGATTGGTGCCGACGACATGGCCTTCCCGACGCTGAACATGCTCAGCTATTGGTTCATGTGGCCGGCATTTATTTGCATCGGGTTGAGTTTCTTCACACCGGGGTACGGGGCCGCCGCCGGATGGACGTCTTATCCACCCCTGTCTGCAGTTCCTGATGCAGCGCCAAGTAGTGGTGCAGCACAGACCCTGTGGTTGTTGGGCGTCACCTTTGTTGGTGTGTCGTCGATGATGGGTTCGGTCAACTACATGACGACGATCATCCAAATGCGGGCACCCGGCATGACCATGTTTCGCATGCCGCTAACGATTTGGGCCATGTTTATTACGGCCATCCTGCAGGCCTTCGCGTTGCCAGTCTTGACGGCCGCGGGGTTCATGCAGTTAGGCGATCGCATGATCGGAACGGGCTTCTTTTTGCCTGAAGGCAATATCGTCAATAACTCGGCAGCAGCCAGCGGCGGCGGTCAGCCTCTGTTGTGGCAGCACCTATTCTGGTTTTACTCTCACCCAGCCGTCTACATCATGATTCTGCCGGCTATGGGAATGGTGTCTGACATCATCAGTTGCTTCGCGCGAAAACCGATCTTTGGCTACAAGCCGATGGTTTATTCGATCTCCGCCATCGCCGGGCTCGGATTCATTGTCTGGGGACACCATATGTTTGTCTCCGGTATGAACCCTGTCCTGGGCATGACGTTCATGGTGTCGACGATGATGATCGCGTTGCCGAGTGCCGTGAAGGTCTTCAACTGGCTTGGCACGGTTTGGGGTGGCAAGGTTCAATTCACGACACCCATGCTGTACGCACTGTCGTTTGTGTCGATGTTCGTGATCGGCGGCCTGTCAGGCATCTTCATGGCGGCCACCCCAGTCGATATCTTCATCCACGACACGTACTTCATCGTGGCACACTTTCATTACGTGCTGTTTGCCGGCACGGCGATGGCGGTTTTCGGAGCAATCTACTTTTGGTTCCCGAAGATGTTTGGCCGCATGATGAATGAAACGTTGGGCAAGTTGCACTTCTTCCTGACATTCATCTTCCTCAACGGAACGTTCTTCACAATGCACGTACTGGGTGCGGTTGGTTTTCCCCGGCGCCTGGCGGATCCCTACCACTATGAGACGTTTCGACATCTGATGCCGATCAATCAATTCATGACCTGGTGTGCGGTCCTCATGGTCGCGTCGCAGATTATCTTCGCCTGGAATTTCTTTTACAGTATGTTCTTCGGCAAGGCTGTGGGGCGTAATCCATGGGGCTGCAATACGCTGGAGTGGATGGCACCCAGCCCGCCTGGTCATGGCAACTTCGATTTCCAGCCCGTCGTCTATCGCGGTCCCTACGAATACGGGTCGCCCGAGACGGATGAGGATTACTATCCCCAAACCCAACCACCGCCCGTGCCCTCGTAACGAGTTCGACGACCGGTTTTCTTCGCGTGAACTTGACTTCTCACACCGACAGGCGATCACAGCTACCGCACCGAGTTGCGGTGCTGCTGGTATGCGCAACCTTTCCGCTGATCTGGGTTGGCGGATTGGTCACGACGTATGATGCGGGCATGGCCGTTCCGGACTGGCCCGAAACCTATGGATACAACCTGTTTCTCTACCCGATCAGCACGTGGCTGAGTGGTCCCTGGGACTTGTTCATCGAGCATGGTCACCGACTGCTCGGTTCCTTTGTTGGACTGTTGACGATCGGACTAGTCGTCGCTACCTGTTGGTGCGACTCGCGGATTTGGGTTCGCTGGCTTTCCGTCGGCTGTCTGGCATTAGTCTTGGTGCAGGGCGGATTGGGCGGGGCTCGCGTTCTGATGGACGAAATGACACTTGCCCGGATTCACGGCTGTGTCGGACCGTTGTTCTTCATCAGCTGTGTCGCCGCGGCCGTTGTGACATCGCGGTACTGGCACCAAGCTTTGCCCGTTGAGCCCGTTAAGATGGAGCGGGCGGAGAAGTTTCAGAGACTAGCGCTAGTGACGACCGTGGTGGCGTTCCTGCAGTTGGTTATTGGAGCTCACCTTCGACATCTCCCGGCACACTGGTCGTTTAATCTGTTTAGGGTCCTTGTTGGAGCACACTTGCTGGTTGCAGGCATCTTGCTGGGGCACGTGACTTGGTTGGCGTATCAATGTGGTCGCGACACAAAACTTCGAGCCAGCTCTCTGTTGCGACGCCCGTCCCTGTTGTTGGCGGCGTTAGTCCTGCTTCAAATAGCACTTGGTGTGGGAACGTGGATCGTTAAATACGCCTGGCCAACTTGGCTGCCTGAGTGGGCGTTTTTCAACTCGTATACGGTTCAAGCTGAAAGCATGACGCAGGCCGGCATTGTGACAGCTCATGTTGCCGTCGGTTCTTTGATTCTAGCTATGGCCATGGTTTTATCACTACGTTCAATGCGATTAATGTCGAATAGAGCGGTCGTCGCAACATCGTGTTCGCTGGGTGTGGCGGAGTTGGTGACATGAGTACTTCGTCCGTCATCTCAGTTGCAGAACAACGAACAGCCACCTGGGCTGGGAAACTGCTTGACTACCTGGAACTGACCAAACCGCGTATTTCGGTAATGGTCCTCTTTTCCGTGGCCCTGGCTGGCGTGATTGCCAGTTGGGGACAACCCGATGTCGCGCGGTTGGTCCATACGCTGGTTGCCACAGCCTTCGTCGCCGCGAGCGCAAGTGCCCTGAATCAGTGGGTCGAGAGAAAATCAGACGCGCGAATGCCGCGAACCATGGGTCGCCCATTGCCATCCGGGCGACTGACGTCTGCCGAGGCGGTTGTCTTTGGAATCGTAACCTTCGTCGTGGGGTCCATTTATATGTGGATCGCATGTGGTGCCCCGGCTGTGACGTGGGCTGTCATCACTTGGGCATCCTACGTCTGCATTTATACGCCGCTCAAGCGATTCACTGCACTCAACACTCTGGTCGGAGCGATTCCTGGTGCCATGCCGATCTTGATCGGTTGGACCGGTGTGGGTGGCAGTGTGGATCTGCGAGCCCTGAGTCTTTTCATGTTGGTCTTCCTCTGGCAGTTTCCACACTTTATGGCGATTGCGTGGCTTTACCGCCGTCAGTATGCGGATGCCGGTATGGCAATGATGACTGTCGTCGAGCCAACCGGACGGACCGCGGGCGTGCAGGCAGTGTTGTCTGCGTTGTCGTTGATCTTAGTCAGTTTGGTTCCAGTGCTGCTGGTCATGTCCACGTCGATCGTCTACCTGCTCACTTCGTTTGCCCTAGGTGTTGGGCAGCTGATTTGTGCAATTCGGTTCCTCGCAAACCGAAACGAAACAACGGCTCGCGCCCTGCTGAGGGCATCCTTGATATATCTTCCACTTCAGTTGGCACTCGTTACACTGTTGACGCTTACGCTAATCTGATTGATTCGTTTGTAAGAATAAGGTTTACTCGTCATGGCACACGAAGGTGGTCATCAAGACAGCCACGAGCATGGGCACATTCATTTGGAGTATCAGCCATCCTTGCCGCTGACGACCGGCAAGCTATGTATGTGGCTGTTCCTGTCGACCGAAATCATGTTCTTTGCGGCATTGATTGGCACGTTCATTGTCATCCGCTTTGGCTCACCAGCATGGCCGAGTCCCGAGGATGTGCATTTGCAAGAGCAGATCGGAGCGTTCAACACGTTCGTATTGATCTGTTCCAGCGTAACGATCGTTTTGGCCTTGGAGGCAGCGAAGAAGAATCAAACGAAACAGGCCAAGATTTACATGGTTGCAACGTTCCTGTTGGGGGCGCTATTCCTGGGGGTCAAGGCCTTCGAGTATCGTGAGAAGTTTTCGCACGGTATCTATCCTCAGAAACCCCGCAGTCTGATCTTCGAACAACCCAACCTGTTCTACGCGGCAGCTGTCCACAAATCGCTGCAAGATACACAAGCCCATCTTGCTGCTGATATTCAGGCGACACGTGATGCTAATGGCGAAGTGTCACAGGACGTTGTCGACCGACTGGACAACATCGCCACCCTCGAGATCGGGTTGGGGCGGTGGTCATCAGAGCATGCGGCTCGGGGAGACCAGGAAGTGATCCCGGCGATGGCGTCTTGGATCTACCCATCACACGGTCACGGTCCGGATGCTCAAGTGATTAACCAGGAGATTGCGCAGCTTCGAGTCCGACAAAACGATCTTGAGCAGCAACAGCGGCAGCTACTGGCTGAGAAAGACGAACTTGAAAAGTCGACCGGTGAACCATCCGCGGGCTCGGCCGAGCGATTGGTCACGGTGAATGCCGAGCTTCTCGCAGTTCCCGATCAGATCAGCCTAGTGAGCAATCGTGTGAAGGCACTCGAATTGACCAAAACCGCCGAGCACGGTCTGAACGAATCATTTGCCGAGGGCCGCGGTCGACCGTGGCTCACGCTGCCGATCATGATTCCTGGTGGCAACATGTGGGCGAGCACCTACTTTTTACTGACGGGTTTTCACGCCCTCCACGTGCTGGTGGGTTTGATTATCTTTGCGGTGGTGATCCCGGCGCGATTAGATAGCTCGCGCACGACCTTTATCGAAAATGCAGGCCTCTACTGGCACTTCGTTGATATTGTGTGGATCTTCTTGTTTCCGCTGTTGTATCTTTTTTAGTCGGCGATTCCTCACTGCTTATAAATCGAGAACACGAATCATGTCAGATCATTCGAACGATCACGACGACCATGCTCACGACGATCATGCTCACGACGATCATGCTCACGACGATCATGCTCACGGCGGCATAAAGACCTACATGGGCGTTTTCCTGGGGCTCATTATCTTGACCGTCATTTCGTTTTGGATCGGCAATTCAGATATCAAGTACCAAGCACCAGAAGTTGCTTGGTCGGGAATGATGGCTGTTTCGGTCGGTAAGGCCTTGCTGGTGATCTGCTTTTTCATGCACCTTAAGTGGGAGGCGAATTGGAAGTACGTTCTAACGATTCCCTCTCTCATGATGTCAGTGTTTTTATTGTGCATGCTGATTCCAGATGTCGGCTTGCGAACGCGTGCTTACTCAAACTCTCGAATTATTCATGCTCCGTTGCCTGTCGTGCACACGGAAGATCACAGTGATGGCGGACACGGCGCTGATACCCACCATGACCCGGGCGAAACGCATTGATTCCATTGCCCGGCCTCAATGCGTCGACCTAGGTCGATCGTCTTCACGACATTGCTTACCTTGATTCCGTCCGGCTCAGCAGATGCCGATCGGAATCCAACAGCGGGTCTCCCCGACCGCCAGTGACCTGATGTCGACTAACTCGGCCATTGATGTTGAGTCGCTGTCGCACGCATACGGCTCTCGTGTCGCGTTGCGTGACATCTCGTTTCGCGTCGTCCCCGGGGAGCTGTTCGTATTCTTGGGGCCAAACGGTGGCGGCAAGACGACGCTGTTTCGCATTTTGTCGACGCTCATGCCGCTGCAAACGGGACGCGTCCGAGTCTTCGGTAGCGATATCACAGAGCAGAAAAGTCAAGTGCGTCGCTGTTTTGGTGTCGCGTTTCAATCGCCAAGCCTGGATAAGAAGTTGACGGTTGAGGAGAATCTGGCACAACAAGCTGCGTTGTACGGTCTTTTCGGCGCAGCATTCAGAGAGCGACGAGACGAAGTCCTCGCGCAATTGGGTTTGCTGGATCGAAAGGGTGAGCGCACCGAAACTCTGTCCGGTGGTCTTCGACGCCGCGTTGACCTTGCAAAAGCTCTGCTGCATCAGCCTCGCCTGCTGTTGCTAGACGAGCCGAGCACCGGATTGGACCCCGCGGCTCGCAGCGATCTATGGACATATCTACGCCGGTTGAGGCAGGATGCCGGCGTCACCGTTGTGCTTACATCGCACTTGTTGGATGAAGCCGAAAGAGCAGATCGCATTGCGATCTTGCATGAAGGGCAGTTCGTTGCGGAGGGAGATCCGCTAAAGCTGCGAGATTCAGTCGGTGGAAACTCAATCGTTATTGAGCCCAGCGTAGACACAGAATCTCTAGCTACGCAGATCAACGAGCAATTCAATTTGAGAGCGCAGGTTGTTGACCAAGCCATACGGATCTCCTGCGAGGACGGTGCAAAGTGCGTGACTCAATTGATCGATGCGTTTCCGGATCAGATTCAGTCGATCAAGCTTGGAAAGCCGACACTAGAGGACCTGTTCATCAGCAAGACCGGACATCGATTTTGGGCAGACAAGACCGAAGAGGCTTTGGCGTCACGATGATCGGGATGGGTAGCGCGACCAAATGCTAAGAGGATCAGATACAGAAACAGACTTGTTCATCGTGACGCCTGCGCCCTGGCGGGCGGCCACAATGATGGGTTGGCGTGAATTGATTCGATTTCTGCGACAAAGAAATCGTGTCGTTGGTGCGGTCGGTCAGCCGATTCTGTTTTGGCTATTGTTCGGCGTTGGCATGAATCGATCGTTTCAATTTCCAGGTCAGAATTTCAGTGAGTATTTCGTTCCCGGAACGTTGGTTTTGATCCTACTCTTCACTGCGATTTTCGCCACCATATCGATCATCGAGGATCGCAAAGAGGGATTTCTGCAAGCCGTGCTTGTGGCCCCCGTTCCACGTTGGTCCCTTGTTTTGGGGAAGGTGGTCGGCGGTTCAACTCTGGCGGTGGGGCAGGGTTTGCTCTTTCTGCTTCTGTCCCTAACATTGGGTATAAGGCTGGGCTGGGGTGAGGCGGCGGCCATTGTTGGGCTCATGTGCCTGATTGCTGTCGGCCTCAATTGTCTTGGATTTGTGTTGGCTTGGCGGCTGGATTCCACGCAAGGATTTCACGCCATTATGAATCTGCTATTGATGCCAATGTGGTTACTATCGGGAGCATTTTTCCCGATACCTCCGATCAGCGATGGCAGCTGGGGCGAGATGGTGATGCACTTGGCCATGCGATGCAATCCGGTTACCTACGGGGTATCCGGGATCCGACAACTGATGTTTGACTCGGCGGCGATCACCGGGCAGACCATTTGGATGCCCTCACTGATGACTTGTTGGTTGGTTACTACTGTGTTTGCAATTGTGATGTTCATTTGGGCATCGCGCATTGCCCGGCGGCCAGCGACTGGAGATTTGCTATGAATCGAGTGCTTGTTTTTTGGATCGCCGTCCTCTTCATGTTCAGCGGACTTACCCTGTTTTGGTTAGGCAGTCGGTATATGCGTGCCGGTGCAGTCGGCGCGACTTCGACCGAGGATTTGACAGTCGAGTATAAGGGTGATCCGCTTACCGAATTTGAATTGATTGATCAGAAGGGCAACCGCTTCAACTCGAATGATTTGGACGGGCAGGTATGGGCGGGCAGTTTCTTCTTCTCAAGTTGTCCGAGCACTTGCTATCAGCAGAACATTCGCTTGCAGCAACTGCAGGTAAAGTTTGCCGAGCGAGGATTGCAGATGGTCAGTATCACTTGCGATCCTGTCAATGATACGCCCGTTACGCTATCTCGCTATGCAAGTCGCTTCAACGCTGATCCGACCAATTGGCGCTTCCTTACGACCGCTGATGGTGACATGCGTTACATACAACGCGTCGGTAACGATTTCTTCAATCTGATGGTTGATGCTTCAACTCATTCGGATCGAGTTGTTGTCTTCGATCGCGAGGGGGCGACACGTGGCAGTTTCAGCGTGCTCAATGGCGAACAGTATGCGAACTTGGAAAGTCTACTGGATGAGGTCTTAAACGAAACTGTGGAGTCTAATCCAGAGGTCAGCGGATCACCTGAGATGGAAGATCCGTCGAATGGATTGTCCAACCCACCTACAGATGCCGACTCGCTACAGGACACGACGTCCTGAGTCGATCAAGCTATGGCCGAAATTGTTCGCTTCTTGCCCCACGTCAACGCATCGCTCAACGCGACTGCTACCGTCTTGCTCGTGATGGGATTCATTCTTATCAAGAACGGCCGTGAACAGGCGCATCGTCGTGTGATGATCAGCTGTTTCGGCGTTTCAGTTCTATTTCTGATTAGCTACCTGATTTACCATTCGAATTCACTGCATACACCGTTCCCGAAATACCCACCGGTATGGGCTCAGTATTTCTACAAGACCGTTCTGTTTTCGCACATCATCCTTGCGGCTTTTGTGCCATTTCTGGCGGTGATCACGCTCGTGTTGGGCCTGCGTGATCGTCGCTCGGCACATCGGAAATTTGCCAAGTGGACCTTTCCGATTTGGCTCTACGTATCGGTGACGGGTGTGATCGTTTACCTGATGCTGTATCAACTCTATCCTCCGCGCGACACACAAGGTAAGATGTCCATAGTGGGGGATTCAGTCGTGTGCGTGCAGTGGCAGGAGCCCGAAGAGCGAGCGACATAAGAATGTGGCGTCAGCTAAAGATATCGTTGATCGCATCGGGATGCATATTGTTCCTTGCATCCGTCTGCTCGGCGTGCCCCACGTGCAAAGAGGCCATCACGGAAGGCGCCGACCACGAACAAGTCATTCGTGGTTATTTCTGGAGCATCATCTTCATGATGTCGATGCCGTTTCTAATTCTAAGTGGCCTGGGAACCTACTTCTATCTGCTGGTGCGGTCAGCGCGAACGTCCGCAGCTTCCGCGTCCACCGTCGCAGCGACGAATGTCCCGGCATAGGCATTCGGTCGTGAGCGATCATTTTGCGTGAGTCGGGTAGGGCGGTGTTAAGCTCGCCCCGTTGATCTGAGTTTGCCCAGAATTCGATCCAGCGAATCGGACGTTTGATAGATCAATGCTTCCGGGTAGTGCGCATAGGGATGAAAGTACTCGAACGTAACGTAGCCTCGGTAATTCTCTTTGGCGAGAGCGGCGGTGAGTGCGGGCCAGTTTGTCGTGCCGTCCAGTAGCGGCCGAAATGTCTCGAGTGAATAGTCCGTGCCTTTCTTGGTGAACTCCTTCAGATGGATGTTGCGTGTTCTCTGACCCAAGATCGGGACCCAATGTTCGGCATGTTGAAACATCGAAATATTGCCGGTGTCGAAGTGGATGCAAACATGCTCACTCCCAAAGCTATCTACGAACTCGTTCATCTCCATCGGTGACATCAGGTAGCCATTGAAGAAAATGTTTTCGATGTTGAGATAGACATTCATCTTCTCCGCCTGTCCAACCAGCCGGCCGATTGCTTTGCGTGCGCGGCGATCGCAGACATCGTTTGGAACGGGGTCGTAGTCATCACGCCACGGAATATGTACCGCTCCGGGAACCACCAGTAGATTCTCCACGCCCAGATCATGAGCCGCCTTGCCCATGAGTGCAGCCAGCTCAGCTCCACGCGTTGCCTTGCTCGAATCGTTGCTAGTCAATGCGTAGGGCCAAAATAGAAACGAGCAAAGGCCGCTGATTTCGATACCGATCTCATCCGCCATCTTGCGAATGGCGGTGTACTCTTTCGTCCCAGACTTGGGCGATAGATCATTTTCAAGGTCATAGTTCAACTCGATGCCGTCGAAGCCAGCGTCTTTGGCTAACTGCAAACACTCTCGCAGGTTCATCCGATCCGGATATGGAAACGCCCACTGATTGATTGATTTCTTGAATTCGAATCGGTGCGGCGATTCCCGGCGATCGTCTGCTGCTTGCGGTTCGTTTGCACTTGCCTGGGTCGCCAGGGTCGCGGCCCCCAGCGTCGCCAGGCCACACTTCAAAGCGTCACGGCGATCAACCCGTCGGTTTTGGGCGAATGGAACAGAGAATCGCTCGTTCATCGATGCGTCCCTTGGAACAAAGGCAGTTTAGAATGAACCGTTCGTCGACTCGTCTAGGATGACCTCAAATCATGTCGGCAGCAAGTCTGTAGCGGGCACAAACAGGTTGGTACGAGCGATGGCGGACGTCACGCGTTGCCAATGTTACTCATTTTTTCCGTCTTGAGGATCGATCATCTCGTCGAATGCAAGCCACAGACTCCGTGCGAAGCGAAAAAAGACAATCGGAAAGAGAACGGCAAAAGTGAGAGTCCCGATCAGAGCGACACGTGAGGATACAAGACCGGTAAGCGTTAGCACTGGATAAGCGATGGTGATAACCAGCGCCGTCAGGCCATAGTTGAAGTAGATTGCTCCGAGATAGAAGCCACTCTCTCGATGAAATGGATGACCACAGGTTGGGCAGTCCTCATGCATCGTGAACAGGCCACGGAAGAGCTTTGCTTGGCCACAGCCAGGGCACCGCAAGAGAATTGCACGAATCAAGAGACGAGGCAAACGCGCCATAGGAATGGACTGCTTCAAACTGATCGATTGGCCGTTGGCAAGTCTTGCATCGTAACTTACATTCAGAGCCATGGGTACCATCGGTCGCTGGATGCAGATTCTCGCGCTCATTCTTTTGCCGGTCGCGATATTTCTTGAGCTAACGGGTCAGCTTGGCCGAAATCCGCTTAGCGACCTGCTAATGATCACCTTGTTTGGAGCCGCAGCTTTTTTTCTGGGGCGGATCCTCGAAGGATACGGTCGAGCTCGCTAATCTCAGTCATCGGCAGCCGGCACACGATCGTGGTACGGCGGCGGGCGAAGGTCTCACGCTCTTCCCATTGTCGGATGTCCGATCGACCGTCGCGGCGCGAGCCAGCCGAATGAATTCGCAGTCGCACTACGTTTTCCGCTAGAATACGACGGTGCCCGGGTCGCTCGACGGGCCCGACAAGGATTGTGCGAGCCGTTGTGACTCGCGACGCTTGTTGTACTCGTCGTTGCGTAGCCCGAAGAATTCTGAGGAGTGTTGGCTTGAGCGTCGCACGAAAACAATGCGACCGTCGACGAATGATGTCGATTTGCGCGGGCGCTGGAGCGGGATCTCTATTCGGTTCAGTGCAGAAGGTTTCTGGGTTTGCCGGATACCAAGCTGAGCCACACGAATTGGTCACGGCGGAAGGGAACCGTGCGATCGCGCTCGGGCTCGAGTTTCTCGCGAGACAGCAGAATCGAGACGGTTCTTTCGGAGCCGGCGGATACCGTCACTACGTAGGCATTTGCGGCCTCGCAGGTTTAGCGCTGCTTGCCAGCGGTAGCACGCCTGGCTGTGGCCCGTTCGGTCTCGAGTTAGAACGCTGTGTAGACAGGCTACTTAGTTGTTGCCAGGCCGATGGACTCATATCGCCCGACGAAGGCGTCAGTCACGGCCCCATGTACGGGCACGGATTTGCCACTTTGTTTTTGGCGGAGGTATATGGTCTTACACCGCATCAAGATCTTCGTGACAAGCTGACGCAAGCTGTCTCGCTGATCGTCGCCACGCAGAATGACGAAGGCGGTTGGCGTTACCAGCCGAACCGGACCGATGCGGACCTGACGGTGACGATTTGCCAGATGATGGCCCTGCATGCGGCAAAGAATGCGGGCATTCATGTACCCGCGGAAACGACGCAACGCTGTCTCTCGTATGTCAAGCGTTGTCAAAACGCAGACGGCGGTTTCATGTACTTGCTGTCTGGCGGTCCGAGTGCCTTCCCTCGCTCGGCGGCTGGAGTTGTGGCTCTATTTGGTGCCGGCATCCACAAAGGCAAGTCCATCGAGCGTGGCCTCGACTATCTCGCTCAATTCACGCCCGGCACTAGACGACAGGACGATTCGCATCACTTCTACTACGGACATTATTACGCCGTTCAAGCCATGTGGCATGCGGGAGGCGAACGTTGGAACAAATGGTACCCAGCGATTCGTGATCTGCTGTTGTCTCGCCAAACCGACGAAGGTGCGTGGCATAGCTCGCTTGGCAAGGACTACGGTACAGCGATGGCAACGATTATCTTGCAGATGCCCAACAGTTATCTGCCGATGTTTCAGCAGTAACCGCCGAACGTTGCTGCGTCATTCTCGGCTGGTATTATGCGCCGTACTTGCCCAAACGGCCCGAGTTGGCCAACGCTAAAGTCATCAGGTACTTCGCCTCAAATTGTCCGAGTCCGCCCGTGATGGACGCCCGCTCGCTGAACTCCGTTTTGCCATCGGGCCGACAACAGTCCGAAACAAGCAGTGTTGGCACGGAATGCCAACTATGGCTCTTGAGAAAACTCGGTGTGCTGTGATCGCCTGTCACGATCAAAGTCGACGGCTTAAGACTTGAGACACGCGGAAGGACCTTGTCGAACTCTTCCGTTTGCTTCACCTTGGCGTCGAAATTCCCATCTTCGCCTGTGCTGTCGGTGTATTTGAAATGGATGAAAAAGAAGTCGTAGTCGTTCCAGTTCTGTTCGAGTATGTCGACTTGTTCATCGAGCGTTTGGGGTGATCCGACAATGCTCATTCCCACAAGTCGGGCAAGCCCTTTATACATTGGGTAGACCGCAATCGCGGCGGCACGCAAGCCGTACACTTCTCGGTAGGACGGAAGGTCCGGGCGGGCGGCAAAACCTCGCATCGTTAAGCCATTGGCTTGGTCTTCGCCGGCCAGCAGCTCGCGCGCCTGACGTTCGAACTCGGCTGCCAGCTTGGCAGTTCGCTCGCTCGATGCATCGTGTGCTTCAGGTGCCAGAGGCGGTACGCCTGTTCGTTGCGGATCGGTATCGTCGATGTTGCCGCCGAGTCCTTCGCCGCGAAAGACCACGACGAAGCGGTGCTCTTTCACCGGTTCAACGAACACTTCCGTGTCGGGCAGTTGGACCTCCCTTAGTTTCTTCGCCAGAGGAGCACTCTTTTCACTCGGGATGCGACCGGCACGACGATCTGTAATGTTGCCGTTGCTGTCGAGTGAACAAAAGTTGCAGCGGACGGCCACGTCTTCAGCTTGAAGCTCAAAGCCGATTCCTGTTGCCTCCAAAGCGCCGCGACCAATCAGATACTTCAGTGGATCGTACCCAAAAAGTCCCAAGTGCCCCGGTCCGCTTCCCGGACTTATCCCCGGCTTAACAGGGATACTGGCTCCTTGGACACCGATCTCAGCTAACTTGTCGAGATTCGGCGTGTTGGCCGTCTCGAGTTCGGTTTTTCCATCCGGCGATTGTGGTAGTCCACCAAGTCCGTCGGCCACCATCATGACAATTTTCGAATCGTTGGAAGTATGCAGACGGCGCGTCAGATCATGAATGTCCATCGACAAGCCTTTCGTGGATTGTTGGGCCGAGAGTTGATGTTTCTTTCACGCTTCTTTGTTAACAATTTGGCGATTTCGCACAAGGTGTGGCGGCCAACCCACGATCGATATCTTCGGGTCTTGTCGGAATCCGATGAATCGTCGCAGCCGCCATCCGCCACTGAGCCGCACGCCAGCGGTGGGCATGGCAATTCCAAGTGAGGTCCGCTATCCTCTTACGACGTGGCGGGCTGAACGAACGGAAACGAAGATATTATTAAGGACAGGACAAGAGCACCATGGCTCAGTCAGACATTCCGCTGTTGGGATACGATTACTCCGCTGCATTGATTCCAGGGACGGGCCTCGACGGAAAGCAGATTACTGATCTAGCGCCTAAATTGGAGGCAGCTCGTAACGAAGTAATCCAAGTCGATCAGAAGTTGTTCGATAGTGGACAACAGGTCCCGCCCGAAAAACAACCTCTAGACGCCGGCTTCTATTTGATGCCGGAGCGAATACTCGACGCCTATCACAGCGATCGCACAGGAAGTGAACTCGGCCGAATTCTACAGACTGCCCAGCGCATTCGTGAAAGTGTCGATCGTGTCGTCGTGTTGGGCATTGGTGGGTCATACATGGGTGCGCGAGCGTTGATGGAGGCCTGTTGTCACCCGTATCACAACCAACTCGATCGTGCTCAGCGTGGTGCACGGCCGGCTGTCTATTTCGAGGGCAACAATGTCGACAACGACAGCATGCAAGGTCTGTTGGAGTTGCTTCGTGTCGGCAACTGGGCCGACGGTGTCGATCGGCGGTGGGCGATCATCGTCATCAGCAAAAGTGGTGGCACACTGGAAACGGCGGTTGCCTTTCGCACTTTTCTCGAGGCATTGCAGCAAGCGGCTGGTCCAGAGGAGTGTCCCAAGTGTGTGGTGCCCATTACCGGCACGAGCGGCAAACTGTTTGACCTAGCAAGTGCCATCGGATGTCCTGAAGTGTTTTATGTGCCGGACGGAGTTGGCGGACGATTTTCTGTTCTTTCGCCCGTTGGCCTGTTACCGGCCGCAGTCATGGGGCTGGATGTTGTGCGGTTGCTAGAAGGCGCGGCGGCGATGAACGAGCATTTCCGAACAGCTCCGCCCGCTGACAATGTCGTACTCAACTACACAGCGGTCGGTAGTCTGGCGGACGAGCAGCTTGGCATGAACATACGTGTCCTGTCTGCGTGGAGTAATTCCTTGGAGGCGACTGGACTCTGGTACGACCAATTGATGGCCGAGAGCTTGGGCAAGGCCGAGCGTGGTGCGACGCCGTTGACTGTTGTGAATACGCGAGACTTGCATTCGCGAGCTCAACAGCACCAGGAGGGTTGCCGAGACAAGCTGATCACGAATCTAATTGTTCGCAATTGGCGGTGCGATCCAGTCGAGGTGAAGACGAGCAAGAATGATGAGGATCGGCTCAATGCGATCGCTGGCAAGACGGTCCCAGAGATCATGACGGCGGCGATTTCCGGAACCAATCAGGCGTATCGCGAAGTCGGACGCCCGACCGCTGATCTCCACTTGCCGGCGGTCGACGAAGCGACACTCGGACAGCTCATGCAGATGCTCATGTTGGCAACCGTTGTCGAAGGACGACTAATGGGAATCAATCCCTATGGTCAACCAGGTGTTGAAGCCTACAAACGCCACATGATGAGCCATTTGGGCCTAGCGTAAGTGGCTCGATCGTTCAGAAGCATCATGTAGCAACAGTACTGTTACGGGAGACTGCAATGGCGACGCAATTGACATGGCTGGGTCACGGCAGCTGGCTCATCGAATCCGACGGACACAGAGTTTTGTTGGATCCCTTTCTAAGTGAGTCCCCGACAGCGCCAATCGGACCAAACGACGTGACTGTGGATCACATCCTCATTTCGCACGGTCACTTCGATCATGTTGCGGATGCAGCAACGATCGCCAATCGTTCCAACGCGATGCTCGTCGCCATCTTCGAAATCGCGGAGTGGTTCCGAACCAAACACGGTGTTGAGAATACACTCGGCATGAATATTGGAGGGGGTGTGCAGTTGCCTTTCGGCCACGTCAAGATGACTCCGGCGCTGCACAGCTCGCAACTTCCGGACGGGTCCTATGGCGGCGAACCGGCTGGCTTTGTTCTGACTCTAGGCGAACGCCACATCTATTTTGCTTGTGACACCGCTTTGTTTGGCGACATGCAGCTGATCGGCAAAGCAAGTATCGATTTAGCCGTTCTCCCCATCGGCGACCTGTTCACCATGGGACCGGACGATTCGATCGAAGCCATCAACCTGATCAAGCCGAAGCGCGTCGCGCCCGCCCACTACAACACATGGCCACTGATTGAGCAGGACGCCAATGCGTGGGCTGATGCGGTTCGCCAACGGACCGAGGCCGAGCCAATTGTGCCTGAGCCAGGTGGCAAGATTTTGCTCTAGATGTCGCGTTGCGGAACGATGGCAAACCGGAAGCGTCACTCTCAACTCGACGCCCTACGGTCAATGCTCAGAAACCGCGACCTGAATCTCGTCGCCGACGACACGTACGGGGAAACTGTCAGTTTTGATTGTGGGATTGTCACACCAAGTCCCGTCGCACGTTTTGAATCGCCAGGCGTGCCACGGACAGATGACAATTCCGTCCTCAAGGTGGCCTTCCGCGAGCGACGCTCCCATATGAGGGCACAGGTCATCGATGGCTTGGTACTGGCCATTTTCGTTGAAGACCGCGACCATCCTTCCCTTGACGGCAAACGACTCTCCTGACCCATCGGCAATGGCCCCCACCTTGGCGACACTTACGAACTCAGCCTCTTCCATCTTCAATACTCAAGCGGGACGGCAAATAGTGATTCTTTTGAACGATTGTAGGGGCTTTTGCTCATAGTGCCAGGTCCGTTCGATTCGGCATTTGCTCTACAATTGACGTCTCGATCGTGCGATACTAGCCGAAGCGCTGTGTCATACGGCAATCGTTCGGGATCATAGGCTAAAGGACGAGACGGAAGATGATCAACGAGACGTTGAAGCGAAAGCTTATTGATCAGGTTTTATCATCGGTTCAGCAGCCAGCGCAGTACATTGGCGGCGAACTGAATATGGTGAGAAAAGATCACCGAACTGTCGCGGGCAAGCTGTGCTTGGCGTTCCCTGATACCTATGCCTTAGGGATGAGTCATCATGGATTTCAGGTCCTTTATTCTCTGATGAATTCGCGGTCAGATTGGGCGTGCGAACGCGTTTTCACGCCGTGGGATGACATGGAGCAACGGCTCCGCGAAAACGGACTGCCTCTCTACAGCCTCGAGACTTTCACGCCCTTGCACGAGTTTGACGTCGTAGGCTTCAGTTTGCAGTATGAGGTTTGTGCGACCAATCTTCTGACGATGCTTGATTTAGGCGGGATCCCGCTGCGGAGTGAAGATCGCACGCTTGACGATCCGTTGATCATTGCCGGCGGCCCGTGTGCTCAGAATCCGGAACCGCTCGCTCCGTTCATCGATGTTTTTGTCACCGGTGACGGCGAGCCGAGTCTGCCACGCATCTGCGATTTGTGGACTCAGATGCTCCGCGGTGTCAACGCTGCTGATCGGAGTACTCTCACAAGAGAGAATCTGCTCGCTGAAGTCGCGAGACAGTTGCCGTTCTGCTACGTGCCAAGATTCTACGAGCCGGAGTATCGCGATGGACGCGTGATGGCTTTGAATCGAATCAGAAACGATGTGCCGGAGACCATTGAGCCCTCGGTGATATCTGATCTTGAGACCATACCTCTTCCGATCAAGCCTATCGTTCCATACGTCGAGTGCGTCCATGATCGAATTGCCATCGAGATCATGCGCGGATGTCCATGGCAGTGTCGTTTTTGCCAAAGCACCGTTATCAAGCGACCTCTCCGAATTCGCTCGGTCGATACTATCGTCAATGCAGCGCTCGAGAGCTATCGGCATACTGGATTCAGTGAGATTTCGATTCTGTCGTTATCGACAAGCGACTACCCGCATTTTGAAGAACTGGTCTTGCGCCTGAAGGAGGTCTTCAAGCCGTTGGGAGTCAATATCTCGGTGCCGAGCCTTCGAGTGAACGAACAGCTGCGTTCGATCGCCGAATTGATCGGGAATGACCGACGATCGAGTCTAACGCTGGCCCCGGAAGTTGCACGTGACGACATGCGCGAGCAGATTCGAAAGAAAATTAAGAACGAAGATCTCTACGAAGGATGCCGGCAGGCATTCCGCAGGAATTTCGAGAGCGTCAAACTGTACTTTATGTGTGGCTTGCCAGGTGAAAGACCAGTGGATCTGGACGGCATCATTGAAATGGCAGAAACGATCGCGCGTATTGGCAAGGAGGAGCGAGGCCGATTCGTGAAGGTCACCGCAAGCGTATCCAACTTCGTTCCGAAAGCTCACACCCCTTATCAGTGGAATGCAATGGAGCGCCGCGAGTACTTTCATTGGGCGCACAGTTACCTCAAGAACAAATGTCGGCTGCGCAGCGTATCGGTGAAGTGCCACAACGTGGAAACGAGTTTGCTGGAAGGAGTCTTGAGTCGCGGTGATCGCCGCATGGCTCAGGCAATTGAACTCGCGTGGCGACGAGGGGCTCGATTGGATAGCTGGCATGAACATCTCAACGCGGAACGTTGGTGGCAAGCGCTTCAAGACACCGGGATCGATGTCGATCTGGTGCTTCATCACCCCTACCAGCTTTCAGACAAATTGCCGTGGGACCACGTGAACGTCAAGTACGGTCGAACCTTCCTCGAAAAGGAGCAGACTCGATCGGTCGTGCAGCTGGATGTCATGGCCGATGCCAATTGACCGGCTCGAGAGATTTCACGCGGACTTTGGTTTCAAAGTGACCTCCGGTTGAGCGACACGCTAGACGCCAGGCAAGAGAAATGTCCTCTGCAAATGAACCGTCCGATGTCGACCAGCGACAAGTCACGCTGGCTGACTTCCAAGCACTAATTCGCCACATGTATTTCACGAAGGACGAAGCGCGCGGTATTGATGGCACCTTCATGTGGCTTATCGAAGAAATTGGCGAATTGGCCTCCGCTCTGCGAGAAGGAACTCCCGAAGAACTT